>Ga0056129_1000492_pt1 | contig 10493 bp, 4 predicted proteins | sample WorMetLIZISLAND1_FD_71118 | JGI IMG/M metagenome (GOLD analysis project Ga0056129, IMG submission 71118) | Marine gutless worms symbiont microbial communities from Max Planck institute for Marine Microbiology, Germany - Olavius loisae LIZARD... ...
TCAGTGTCGCTGGTCCAGTCTGCTGGAATGCCTTACCGGATTATTTAAAGTCGTCAGATCTTTCGTTCGATGTTTTTAAACACCAGCTTAAAACATTTTTATTTTGTAGATACTGACACTAGTATTACGGTAGTGCATTAAAAACATCAGTGGATGTGCTATACAAATGTATATTGAACTGAACTGAACTGAACTACCCATCATCCATGATACAGTGGTGAAGCTCTGAAAGAACACAGAAAATTATGGTTAACTACTTGCAGTAAACACGAAAACATCTGACAGTTGATGATATCATCTCGGCAAGTAAAATAAGTAAGTAAAGTGCAGGCTTCACAGATGACAACATGATACAGCGACATCAGCTAATATCATGAATACAATACTATTCTCTCTAGTAACACAGCTCTGGTCACTGTCAGTGAGTGAGCAGTGTTTTACGTCCCCACCAACACAGTATAGGTTATACGGGATACGGTTTTTACAGGTCAAAAAAGACCCAGCCAACAGTATCAAAGTACTGAAGGAGATGCTACAAAAGAGAAAGAAAACAACGAAAACAACTAAAGACAGATATACATAGACAATAATGACACACAAAACGATATACACAAAATAAGCACAGCAAGTCCCCTAGTCTACAATAATATGGGGTCACTAGGGGACGGCTCCCACAGAGGGCAGGGTCGCTAGGCCTGAACGGCGGTGGGGCTGCCGCCGCGATACCCGGTCACTGTACTTGCGATATCTGGTCACTGTACTTGACAAATCTGTGCGATTCATCCATGGCATGTTGTTCTGACATAGGAGTCGTACTAATTTCTACTTGAAAAGTGCTAACTATTTGAACAGTGAATGAGTGAATAGTTCTATAAGGGGCATTTCTGTGCTATGAAACGTTATAGAGTATGAAAAATAGAAAACAATAACAACAAAATGTAAAATAAAGGCTATTAACCTGATGAAAACTGAGACAATAAACAGCACAATATTAGAATACAGATACATCCGTACATAATATACAACATGTCTATGGTTCAATAAACGATTGTACAGCTAATAACAGCAATACTGGTAATTAAAATAACGTTGCAACTGTAATAGTTTACTGATCTCACGGACATTGTGTATGATATACACACATACATACCTGAATGTCTGTCTCGTACTGCTCAATCTGTATATCTTTCTCACGTAACTGGTCACTAAGCTGAGACATCTGTTCATTGTGTTCACTCAGCATTCTCGACTCCTTCCTCTGCCATGCTTCTATCAACGACAACATTAACACTTCATGCTCACAGTGGTAAGCATATCCGTCTGTTAATAGCCAGTTTGTTGGCATTCACACTAACATTCGGCATTCCGTGAAACAAATATCAAACAGCATTTTTCGCCATTCTTTTTAACTGCAACGGTCCATGCTCTTTCTTAAACCAAATAGAATATGGCAATAAAAGCTTTGCAGGAATAAACTGAAATACAAATATTCAGTGCAACATACGACAGATAACAACAAAATCAGTCAACAAATCTTAAGTTTAATTCTTTGACGCCACTGTTGCCATATGGATACAGTTATAAGCATTCCGTGCTGGACCAGATTATGCTGTCATTTATAATTTTGACATCCGGGCACTCTGACGCTCGGGGTGAGCGTCAGAGTACCCGGATGTCAAATTATGACGGCTTAACGCGGTCCGGCACAGGATGCTTTATAGCTATATCCACAGGGCAACAGTGGGCAGCATTAAAGAGTTTTTAGAAAGTAGTAACCTACTAACCAAGATCACTATTCATCGTTTCCTGGAGTTCCTTTTCCTGTGCAGCCATCTGGGCATTAAACTGTTTAATTAGCTGAACTACTTTAGAGTTGTGCCGTTCTTCGAGGTCTTCAACTGCTGCTCGGTGTTCCAGTGTGATCTGAGCGATGATCTGATCATGTTGCTCCTTCAGTGATGCTACGTCTTCAGACTGCTGCTGGCAAAGATGTCCTGTCAGGTTTAAATTTTCTTGCTGCAGCCTCACTAATTCAGTTTCATGCCGAGTACTGTCTGGACAAAACGTTTTACTGCTTACACCATGATGCGATAAATGCGAAGAATTTCCCGTATTACATGATCCGGAGTTTACGCGGTTTACCATATCAGCCACTTGTGCCTCATCACCCTTGGTCTTCACCGAGGGCATGTCATGAACACTGGAAGAATGTTGTTTTAGAAGCAGAATCTGTTCTTTTAATGCAACTATCTCGGCTTCTCTTTCTGACAGTAGAACAGATGTGGTCTCTGCCATCGCTCTCATGTCTTCGCGCTCCGCTGCCCACGTGTCAGCCTGTGATCGATAATCCTCAATCATCCGCTCCGCAGTTGCCGTGTATTCGGTTACGGAGTTGAATTTCTCGGTAACCGCAATCAGCTGTGTGTTTAGCTCGATGTCGCTACGCTCCATCTCCGCAATTCTCTCGCGATACAGTTCCACCGTGCGGCAATGGTCACACTCCAGCTGGGAAATTCTTTTCTCGCATTTCTCCATCACAGCGGCCACCTCGGCTTTGTGTTGCTGTTCAGCTGCCGAAGCAATCTCATCCCTACACTGCAAAGCCGACGACTGTTCATCATGCGTAGAGGACCGTGCTTCTTTCAAACTGTTGACCGCTGCCTCCAGAGCTGCTATCTCGTAGTCTTTCTTTACAAGTTCAGCATTATGTGATCCGGTAAGCTTCACTACTTCGGCATCACATAATTTCTTCTCTGATTCTAACCTATTCCGCAGTTCATCAACTGTCGATGACAACTGTTCAATCTTGGTCTCATACACTTCTTTCGCCTGTGCCAGCTCAGATGTCTTTTCATGCAAACACTGTTCCGCTGTGCTCAGTTTGGCAGTTCTCAAATCAAAATCTTCCTCTAACAGCGTCTGTTCATGGGAACTTCTTTCCTCAGCAGAACTCTGTAGTTCAGCAAGCTGTGAGTTATACTGCTCAGCAATCTGTTGCAATTTTGCCTCATGTGCTTTACTCAAATCGTCTTTCTCACTTATCTCAGCATTCAGCCGTTCAATGTTTTCTCTCAAACTGCAGATTTCATCAGCGGAAGTTGCTAGCTTGGCTTCTTTAACACGCAGCTCCGACTGACAAAAGTCTCTCTCTTTCTGCAACAACTGAAAACTCTGTTCAGAATCTTGCCGGCAAGATTCGAGTTCCGACTTTAGGAGAAACAGCTGTTGTTTTAGGTCGGCACAGTCTGCTGCTGATGTCTCCACTTTGGTTTCTAGTTCTGTCGCGATGTCTCTGGACTGATGCAATTCATCGCAGAGTTTAGTCACATGGTTCTGGCTTGTTTGGAGTTCCTCGGCCAAAATGTCACATTTCCTCTGATGTTCGGTAACTTTTTCCACCAGAATGCTTTCAAATTCTTCTGACTTCTGGTTTACTTGACCCTTGGCCATGTCTCTTTCAACTTCCAAAGCTGCCAGGTTTTCCTTTAAGCTCTGCAACTCGTCCATGAGATCATCTCTCTGACTTTCCGATTGTGCAAGTTCCGTCCTCAACTGCGACGATTCATCAGCTGCGGCATGAATCTGCTTCGCTGCTTCCAATTCAGACATTTTCTCCTCCAGCTGTTTTGACTTAACGTCAAGCTCAGAACGTATCATCAAAACTCTGTCATCTAACGTTTCAATGGCTCTATTTTTAGTGTCCAGTTCCTCAGCCTGCTTCTCTGCTTTCATCTGAAGAGAGTCTTTGTCTTTCTTTAAGCCAGATACCTCCTCTTGAAGCTGTGAGGTCCTATACTTCATTTCATCTAATTCTGATTGCATAACACTGCACTGGTCTTCAAATGCTTCTTTTTCACTAATCTGACTTGTAATTTTGGCATTTTTAGCCTGCAAATATTCCATTTCTTCCCTCAGGCTTGATATTTCCGATGCTTGGCTCTCACTTCTCTCCTTGTACCGCGACAATTCGGAAACGGTATCGGTCAGCTCTGCGGTCTGCAACTTAAACTTTCTGTTCACACTATCTAACTGCTCCTGGAGTTGACTGTGGAGTGAATCACTTAAATTACGATTCGGACGCTCATCATTTGATGTGCATATCTCTTGCGTCACTTCTGCTGCAATCAGAATCTCGTCTTCAACTTCTTTCTTCTCTTCCATTTCACTTTCAAGATGTTTTCTCCCAGCGTTTGTGTCATTTGAGTTCACTGGACTTTGATGCTGACCTTCTGATTGCTCAACGTTCACAGCAGCCACAGCATCTTCACTGCAGTTTTGTCTCCAATCACTGCATACCACCGTAACTGAAACAGAACTCTTTGCTGAACTACTTGAGCTCGGCTGCCGACTCTCAGCAGATGTCATCAAACTGCTGCTTCCTTCACTTAATTCGCATGCAGAAAATTTCACGTGACGTAAACTACACCTTTCTAATCTGTGCAAATTTTCTACTTGCAACGGTGAATCTGACACCGCTTGTCGATAGCTAGATGCAAAGGTACGAACAGCAGCAAGAATATCTGCATAAGAGCGTTCACTCGTTGAAAGTGACTCATCCTTGCAACGGTCACCAGAGAGACGTTCCCCAACTATGCCAGTAGACTGGTCCAACTTATCTATGTATGCTATGAACTCAGATACTGTGTTAAGTTTGGACTGTAGGAGTGCGGTGCGAACACACTCGGCATGATACAATGCTGCAATATCTTTAAGACTTTGTATGTCTGATAAACCGTTATCACAAAGGCCACACGCGGAAGGCACTACGTCTATTGCTCTGTTGCTGACACTGTTTGCCAGGTCAATTGTTACAGTGGCTGTCTCTGTGTCAGAGGCACGTGAAGCCCCCTGGACGGATATCGTCTCTTTCAGCGAGTCTATTTCTTTGGAGTGAGCAGTTTCCATGGCTTCCATGGCAGCTTCATGACTTGCAGTTAGTTCAGTCAACTGCTGCTGCAATGCCACATTCTTTTCTGCACATGCACACAACAATACACACTATCCACTGCACAAAAAAACACACACATTTTCAATTACAAAGGATAACTCCATGATAAGTATACTCTACAAGTGCACTCTCGTGAAAACCTGCTGCCATTTCCGAGCATGTAACATGCAACCAACACGTTGAGCAAGGTTTACCGTCCCACTCAACACAATAAAGGTCATTTCGGAGACAATATTTTTACAGGTCTGATGACCCAACCAACAGTATCAAAGCACTGAAGGAAAACAAAAATAAACACAATAAACACATACAAAAAAACGCATAAAATCCGCTAGTCTACAACTAATACTATGGGGTGACTAGAGGATGGCTCCCACAGAGGGCAGGGTTGCCAAGCATGAACGGAGGTGGGGCTGCCGCTGCGGTACCTCCGTACAAGCAACACAAACAATTAATAAAATGCGATAGCCAATATATCATGGTGGTACAATTAACACACCAAACAGTAATCTGATGTAACATAAAAACAGAATTCATATAGTGTGCCGACAACACACTATAATTATACATCTGTACTAACAAAACAAGTCTTGTAGTACATGCAGTGAGTGGTATGCCAGTGAAAATGTCAACAACATGCTAGTTCTTATGATAAGTCGACATGAATCCTCGGAGCAGCAGCAGCAGCAAACCTTTGTTCTTTTCCCTCTCAAAGTTCTGCATCTTCCTGAGATGAACTTCTTCGCGGTCATGGATGCTATCGTCAAAGCCATCTTTCAGCTGCCGAATCATCAATTTCACCTGCAACAACGATATTCAGCACAGTACTCCAGGGTGCTCCAGACTTATCCCAAACAGCTTCTCTGGATTGCCAGACTGTTCAAGCATTAGACGGCCTTCTGTTACTCAATGCACCAGTAAAATCAGGAAATCAAAAAAATGGAATCAGGCTGTTATCACAGACATAAGGTGGCAGGCTAACTGTTGTAACCATTGCATGCTACAGTAGCTGCCTGCTGCTTAACTGTCCATTAACATATCCAACACACCACTAATTATCACAACTGGAAAATAATACACGACAAAGCAAGAGTCTGTTGTCAGAAGCTAGGGAAGTTAGTCTGCATAATTGTCCTTTGGCTATGTTTGGGCATCGGATGTGCTGTGATGATCAGCCACAGAGACTACTCGTGAGAAGAGAAACATGTGCACTGCGCTGCAAAATTATGCTGAAAATATAGCACAGAACTCATTCTTCTGGCTAAAAAAAACTACCGATGTCTAGGAAAATACTCCAAAAAGCACCATTACAGTTGCTGCACAGAATGCTACATGGGTTTTGTAGAGAGGATAAAAAATGGCTAACAAATAAGTCCAAGGGTTAGCCAACAACATAAGCGACAACAATGAAGTGGAGTTGAGACTGGCAGATTGAATAAAATACTAATATATAGGCATTGATAGTTACTGTTCAGTTCAATCTGTATCAGCCAATGTCCCTTAAGCTACCTAGAGAGACCCTGGACAATGTTGAAATTTATTTCATTTGGCGTGAGTCCCTCTGGATATCCAGGGTCAATGGTGTTATTAAGCACAGCTAAAAATTTCACCGTCAGTACCTTTTCTTGTTGATTCTCAAACTGGTTCTTAGCATGATCCTTGAACAGCTGCATATCGACACTCGCTTGTTCCAGCTGCTTCTTCAGCGACGAGACTTCGTCGGCGTGAGCTGCATTCATTTGTCGGAAGATGTCTTGAAGTCGTGACAAGCGACGATCGGCGTCTGTCTCCGACGAAGCAGCCACAAGTTTACCGAAAGAACTGCCCGACAGATGTGAACTGCTCCCGGCTTCTTTCCTCGTTGCCACTTCAATACGCAGGTTTGATATTTCTCTGTCCTTCTGCACAACAACTTGCTCAAACAGTTGGACCTTACCGTGCAGTCCAGCCATCGTCCTGAGCTGATCTGTGATCGCTGATTCCAGTTTTTCTTGAAGGCGAGAGTTTTCGGCGACAAGTGCTTCCTCGCGACCGTCTCTGCTCCTGATGACATCCTGGAGGTCACTCACAACCGACTCCAGCTTCACGACTGTACCAACTCTTTCGGCAAGTTGCTTCTCAAGGTCAGACGTTTGTCGGAGAAGTTCTTCGGCACCGACGACGCCACCGACGGCGCTACTCTCGTACGCAGTAAGTCTCTCGGCCAATAGATCTCGTTCTGACACCAGCGTGCCGACCGTTTTCCGAAGGTCGCTACCACTTCGCCGCATCTCATCGATAGAGTCTTCGGACGTCTTCAGTTGCTGCAGTGCGTCTTCCAGCTGCGTGGAACGCTCGTCAAGTTTTCCCGCCGTTATCTCCAGTTGCTGTTTAGCGGCGTCGAGTTCTGTCAGAACACTGAGAAGCTGTGACTGATTGTCTTGGAGCATCATTGTCAGCCGACCGACAGCCTCCGTGTTGTCAGACTTGGCCTGCGACAGTTGTTCGTCGCAGCGTACGGTCATCTGACTAAGGTTCTCCCTGAAAGAGACCTCATTCTTGCGCAGCGTGTCAACCTCGGCACGAAGGGCCAACACCTGCTGGTTCTGCTCAAGAGTTCGCTGGTGATCGGCCAACCTCATGTGCTCAAGTTCGGCATTAAGCTGGCTCTCGTGGTCAACTAATTCACGTACCCGACCTTCAAGGTGTGCAACATGGTCAGTGTTGATTACCAGCTTATTGGCCGACTCACTGGAAACAACCTCACTCTCGTGCTTGTGCTGGTCCACTGCTCTCTCCAGCATCTCGATTCTTTCTTGTGCCTTAATTGGCTCAGTTTCCGTATCAGTACTCGATACCATCACATCGGCCTTAATGTGTCTGCAGTCGGCAACTTCAAAGTCGACATTCTCGTTCGTGGCAAAAATGTCATCCCGTAATCTATCAATGCGCAGCTGTAAGTCACTGACAGAAGAAACAACGTCGGAGTTTACGACTGCTTCAGTAAAGCAATCGAGACTTTTGTGCACGCGTAAAACAAGTTGTTTGTTGGCGTTCATAACTGGTCTATCATCTTCACCAACCTACAACGTTCACATCAGCTTCTATCAGAGATGTGCCTGTATGGGTTCCAAGTTGTTCCCATTCCCTCCAATTACCACACCGGCATTCTCATTTCGAATTCAATTCCCAGGTTTCTTCCCGCATCATTCCCATCAAACAGCAAACTTTCGCAAGATAATAGAGCATAACAAGTACATTGACATTTAGAAGCAGGGTTGCAAACTGTACCCAAGAAGTTGATTAAATAAAAGTCTGCCAGTGCATGGTTAAATTCTATTTGTAAATTACTGTAAATCTTATACGAATCAGATGGTGCGAGAAATCAGTACTGACAATAACATTTTGCACAAGTTAATCCACTTCTCTGCAAGTTGCAACACTTAGCTCTTATTCATTGTGTAACAGCGTTTTGTCTGTTATTTTATTAAAACTTAAATGAATGAATGAATAAAATGAACACAACTATGCTTGCGACAACGACGTCAGCTGTTAGATAGATTCTGTGCATATATACTGCAGTCAGCATGCTGCTACCACTGTCAGAATTTCAGCCAATGGCAGAATCAAACATAAGCTTTTAACAGCTTGCAAGTCTCAAATAAGTAAACAGAAAACCAACCCATACTGATCTATACTGTGCGATATGATGACATATCAGAAGCCTTAATATGTTCGCTGCCAGGCAAAATTTTCCCTGGGTGCCATCGCTGGGTATGACTTTAGCCGAGGTGCCAGATGGTTATCTGCTGTGGTGCCGGTGTACGGCTGAGTTACATGTACTGAATGACGAGTATACTTGTCAGTGGCACTTACCGATGCACATTAATTGACGAGATAACTCGGCAGTGGCAGCGAATGTGTTAAGTGCTCAGATTCAGTAAAAAAACACTATTTTTAACAGCAATCAATTTAATACTTATCCCACAATACACCTCAGCATTCCAGCAGCAACTAACTCATTCCATTCACAGAGGTAAACAGCTAATAATAAAGCAATAATAAGACATAAAATAGAGAACTGTCAACTACCAATGCGTTAGAATATCTGGCAGCAGTGTCAAGTGGCAAAACACTGTTGCACGATGATTCCTGCTCCAACAGTGTCCTCCGCAGTTCGTCATTCAGTTGTGTCTTCTCGTTGTTCAATTCCGCTACAGTTTTACTCAGCCTCGAGATCTCGTCGTCACCTAGTGCAGTGCACAGTCTAGACCAATCACGATTGATTGATTGATTGAGCATGGTTTTACGTCTGCGCCAACACAATATAGGTTATACGGCCGAAAGGGACCAATCACGATAAGTCGGCAATCACAACGGGCGTTAAACACTTGAGATCAATCTCTACAGGATTTAACACCAACTGAAGAGATACATGGTCTCTTCATTTTTCGGATAATAACAATTTCTTGAGCAAATTACTTGAAGCATATTGGACCAATACATGTCTCAGGCCTCAGCACCGGGACAAGTGTGTCACCAATATGAAATGAAGGTAAGCAAATAACTTCAGTGACAGTTAAACATATCATAATATGATGCAAGATAATCACATAAAACATTCTCAAAACACATGTACACATACACACAGAGGCCATTTTACCGGTATCCAATTTCTTCCTTGTTTTCTTTTTTTGGCACTAACAAATTTAGCCATGAAGTGAACCAGATTAGCTGACATAAATCACATGATTAATTGAACAAATATACTTAGCTCAAATGCAGAAAATCAAAGTAAAAATGTTTGACGCTAAGTACCTGACTGCTTGGCCTGTTCAGCCGCTGCCTTCACAGCATCATTGTCGGTCCGCAGCTGCTGAAGCAGCTCACGGCAACTCGTCAGTTCCTCATCTCTGGCCTCTAGCTGTTCATGGAACTCACGCTTGGCGACTGCCACGGCCATTTGTCTGTCCTCAATCATCCTCTTAGCCTCGGTCATCTGCATGTGATGCCTCGTCAACGACTCAGCGTGCTGCGTCTGTGTCAACAAACGCAACAATCTGGCTATATTTAAGCTTACTAATTTTGGAAAAACAAAATTCCCCGAGTTTTTCAGATTTTCCAGACCCTCCAAACAGTTTTTACCAGACAACTATAAGGTGTAAACACGATCTAACAAATTACCTTAGCAGTCAGTTCGGCAGCTTTCGTGCACAATTACAGAACAGTTTATTTAAGGAGCATGGTGACTGGCTCCATCCACACCAGTCACTGTGTCACCCAGGCAAATTACACAACTGTCACTATGCTCTCAACTCAAACGTCCAACAGATACATCTAGTATCATATAGCAGCAAGGTTGCCTTCAAAAGTGTTGACAACACATGCTATACTGTAACACTGATTGATTGATTGAGCAGGGTTTTACGTCTGCACCAACACAATATAGGTTATACGGCCGACGGTTTTTAGCCGACCGTACTAACGGTCGCGCTATTGCTACACTGTTGCGTCTGTCGTCTGTCTGTCTGTCTGTCTGTGACGTTATGTATTGTGGCTAAACGGT
>Ga0056129_1000494_pt1 | contig 10485 bp, 8 predicted proteins | sample WorMetLIZISLAND1_FD_71118 | JGI IMG/M metagenome (GOLD analysis project Ga0056129, IMG submission 71118) | Marine gutless worms symbiont microbial communities from Max Planck institute for Marine Microbiology, Germany - Olavius loisae LIZARD... ...
GCTAAACGGTGCGTCCTAGAGCAAAAGTTACTATTGACAGCCTATAGGAAGTCGTATATGAGAAATCGATTGGTACCAAAATGAATGACCTTGACCTTTGTTTAGAGGTCATATCAAGGTTACGTCAACCATTGCGTTACATTTGACGTTGAATATCTCGGAAACCGTTAGAGATACAGGTTTGGTTCTAAAGGACTACCAATAGGAAATGGCATATGGGCTATCGAATGGTCACGTGACCGATGACGTCATCGTATCGTAACAAACCACTAACTGCAAGCAAGTAAGTAAGTAAGTAAGAGTGTTTCTAAGGCGCGGGGCGTTTTCGTTTTCTCTGTATGTTTACAAACTTGATAAGAAAGTAAGAAAGTCACGAATTTATAACGCGCAAAAGACCTGCTAAGGGTATCAAGGCATTTAAAAGGCTGTTTTGTTTTCGGTGTTTTTGCTGGTTTGTGTTTTAATCACTGACGTTGTTGTCTAAGGTCTCTGTTAGATAGTAAATTCTGTCATCTGTCTATCTCAACTATTTCTTTTTTTCTGCCTTCGTGGCGAATAAACGTATATATTACGAACTACAGGTTACATTAGCCCGCGTCTACTGTATATCTCTCTCTCTGACTAAGGGCTATATAATGATAAGCTTTATTTCACCATAGACGCGGGCTACTGTAACCATTTCGTTATAGGTCATACGTTTTACCATATAATGCAGCTCATAATAGCATCAAACTATCAGCTTCAAGTTCAGGTTCCGGTCGGGCTTAAAAAACTGCAATCCAGCACATCCCTCTAGTCTGTCTGTACTCCATATTAAGCATACACGCTTGTTAGACTTACGTGTAACGATATCTTCAAGGAGATGTAAAGTAGTAAGTATACGTCGATTTGTATATGCATATATAACAAATTTCTAATGCGCTCGTGAGATCACTCGTCATATGGATCACACAGTGTTACCTGCCACCCGATCGAGGCGATTCTCACGCCTTTACCCCGGCATATTGCCGGTATACTCATTTATCGACCCCGGAAGGATGAAAGGCTGAGTTGACCCAGGTGGCTGGTAAGCAAGATGGTTTACCCGCAGTCGGTCACCCATCCAAGTATTAACCGGGCCGGACGTTGGGTAACTCCGTTGATCAAGACCAACGCTCTACCATTAAGCCAGGCCACCACCTCAATGACATACTGTGTCCAGTGGGAGATTAAAACTTATTCAACTAACTGTTACATGCTAATAAAATGATGAGTTGACTGTGCTATTGTAATGGCAGGTGCGTGTTGCCAAGGAGACAGTGATAAACTGGCGTCGACGACGGTGGCTAGTAACTCACCGGTTGCCGCCGACGAATCGGTTTTGCTGTCGTTTATTGCTAACTACACGTCGGCCAAGGCGGCGACAAGACGAAACGCCGCCGACATCTGTCGGTATGTAATACTGTGCTGCCCCGATCAGCATCGATACGCTATGGTATCTTCGTTTGATTTGTAGGTTGAGACATACTGGTGCTTAGATGCGGAGAAGTAAAGACATCGCGACTGTTCGAGGACCATGCTTAGGCCAACTCAGCCTTCCATCCCTCCGGGGTAGGTAAATCAAGTATTGGCTGGTGTTCAGGAGGGTATGTCCGCGTGTGTCGGGTAGCAAGTAACATTGTGTGATCTCATATTGACACCCCGTAGTTCTGTCATAGGGTTTCCCGCTAAGAACTTTTCGTGGCTTTAACTTTCTGACCTTTAACCTTCTTATGATTAGAATTAAAAACGAAGCTTACTGCATAGACTAGCCTTTGCAGGGAAAGTTATTATAATCACCATATAGTCTATGATGTATCTGTTCCGAACAGTTCAAAGATATCGATATTATTTTTCTTAGTTTTTATTGATATAGACTTCTAGTTTATTTATTTGATTTATATAACCCAGTTTTCTTACAGTCATAAAGTCTACGGCTTTGGGCTTGGGCCTTTGGATGCCAGGCATAAGTACAAGTAGGTGTTGTTAACACCGGGGATTTCACTTAAATAGTGTCTCAAACTTGTTAATAACTGGCGTTGGAAGTGCATGCCAGAGATCAGTAGGACTATGTTTAACCGAAAGTTTGTCCAGCTTGGGTACAAAAATTAACGAAAACGATATCTCTTCTTAATGTATTGTATTTGTGTCGCGTCAGTAATACACTCGGCAAACAGATATAAACAAGAAGCCAAGCTGTCGCTAGGTAGCCGACCGTACTGCCTCACAGCACCTTTGAGGGTCACGTGACGTCATCGGCCACGTGACCATTTGATACCCCATATGCCATTTCCTGTTGATGGTCCTTTGGGACCAAGCCTCTATCTCTAACGGTTTCTGAGATATTCAACGTCGAATGTAACGCAATGGTTGTCGTGACCTTGACACGACCTCTAAACAAAGGTCAAGATATCCGGTTGGTACCAATCGATTTCTCATATACCACTTCCTATAGGCTGTCAATAGTAACGTTTGCTCTGGGACACACCGTTTAGCCACAATACATTCCGTACAGACGACAGACAGACAGACTACGTACGCAGCACTGTAGCATAAGCGCGACCGTACATACTAAGAGTACGGTCGACTAATGATTCACGCTGCCGTGATTTCCAGCCTCGGTACCAAACTGTACCGTTCAAAGCCAGGCCCGCAAGTACCGTTTCCACAATCGTCTAGTGACTATCAGAATGATGTTGAACGATGGCTGTTTTGAATGTGTTTACAACAAGTATGTACACGGCCAGATGGTCGCAGCGACATGCGACCCTCCCGGATAATTACAGATTGCACCGGACATTCATTAACTCATACAAGCTGTGAAAGTCCTATTCGTGTCTAGCATTTTTGTCCAATAAAATATTTTTTTTTTCAGTTTCTACAGCGTTCTGATTTTGAGTAAATCGTAGTCACGGTACAGACAGACAGACAGTCGGAGTGTAAGTCTTCGTCTGCCCGATATAAGACAGTGTCCTGTGGCCGCTAGGCTACAAGACACCAATGCGCGTTCGCTGCTGGTGCTTCGCGCTGTGCAAAGACAGCGGAATGCAATGTGCAACGCTTAACGTGGCCTGCTATAGGACTAAATAGGATGGCCGAATTACAGATGACGTGACACGTGAGTCATGTGCGTTTGATTGGCATCTGCGACGTTCTTAATTATATATCTTCATTCATAGACCGTATATGCAGTGTAGCCGCGCCCTTTTAACCAAAGCTATACTTACTGTCAACAGGCGTTTGACGTTCTGATTCTCTGTTACAGATAGATAGATGAATAATAGTCCATGTGACGTCTATTTATTATTAATCGCATTACATTCATTCAATACCTCGCCCGTAATGCCGAAACAGCCGGAAGTGCAAATTTATATCTGTCACTTGTTGGAATTTGAAAAAGCTGTTTAATTTGGCATCAGCGTATTTCATGACACCAGATAGACAATGCATTTAGTCCAGTTTTCAAAAATTGGGTGTGTGCAGCCTTCCTTGGAAGCCAATTCGCCCCTGTAGCACAAGACCCACAAGTGTCTTCGATGCTGTGAGGGAATTATCCTAAAAGAACTGGGAGATGCTTCAGATGTCGACGTGTTTGAAATTTTGCACATGTATTGAAATTTAAAACAGATTTTCACTCAAAAACGAGAATCTGTAGACGTGAACTAGAGGGTTGAACCCCAAGCAATTCCCACACTGCTTGTGTGGAGTTCCCGGCGTGTGGTACGCTGCTCAAAAGTGAGATTTGTACAGCGGACGGGCATTTGGTAAACTTCGAAAACTCATAATATCTTCCTCATTTTTCAGGAAATTGATCTTATCATTAAATTCGGCAACACCGTCGACAATTTTTGTGAATTTCTAAAATGTCTGGTGTTTCACCCTCTCTGGGAGCCTCTTGATTCCACCCCAAAATGCGTATCTGCGACGTCTTTTCCACGCCATTTGTGTGCATAAGGGACATTCCATGTTCGAACAAGCCCATTGTGTCATTTTTAAAAAAAACGATAAAATTCGAAGTTGGTTTTAGCTTTTACAAATGATAAAATGTTTCGGTTTTTAAACGTCTTGCGTTCATTGTTAAATGAAAAATATTCATATTAATTGATGCAGTGAGACGATCACGTTGTACGTTGTAGTTGCAATCATCTGCTATGGAGAGACCAGAAACTTGTGGTGAAGAATGCTTGTAGGCTGAAGGCTTCTCTCGAAGTACATTATAAGTATGATTACAGATTCCACCAAATTTGGCTGTAGTCGGTCACAAAATGCCGGATATGGCATGTAAAGAAGTTCCGTTTGGGAGGGCAAACTACGCCAGTGATTGAGTGCGAATCAGAACGTGTGCATGAACGGAGCGGCGGTGGAGCAGAGCGTGAACCGTGCTGCACGTGAGCAGAGCAGAGCTGTGATCGGTGCTCCAAAAAATTAGCGGAGCGTGATCGGGGCGTGGAGTTGAGGGCTACTGAGCGGGAGCAAAGCGGAGAACGGGGTCAGAGAAATAGATTGTGTAGCTTTAACTAGCTTACCGGTACTCTTCGCTCACGTGCTCAGTGGTACAAAATATCTCGACGCGTGGAGCTAACGACTCGTGACGCTGGCACGTGCTCATCTGACATTTATTGCGGAACAGTAATAAACTAACGTGAGATGGACGGCCTACGTCCGCGTGTGTGTCAAATACCATGTCTTGTTTGGTTTGCATAGTATACTTGGAGCCGTGAACTGGACAGCTGGCGACATCCATAACCAGTCAACGACTGCAACGCATCTCGAGTATATCGTAACTGTCATGCGGAGCGCTTGCAGTGATGATCAAGGTATTTATAAATAATCTGGCTTTAATTTTTTTCATAAACGATGAAAACTATTTTATTGTGATTATCACCTTTAAACTTCCATTCCATTCTGTGTTAGCAAGGTTTGTTGCATTCGTTAGTCTTTCAGGTTTTTTTTTATTTTTACCGCACGATGCTATGCTGCAGTGCGCAAACTCTGCCGACGCAAGATGAATGTCTGATGTCTGTCCGTCCGTCTGTTTGCCGCGCTCCGATATTATGTCAAATATATAGCTGAAATTCTTTTACCACGGTGTCAATCATTCTCGAGTTTCTTCAAACTAAACCGCTTTCAATTATTGGAAACTTTCCGAATCCATTATCTTGCAAAAAAGCATATTTTTGTCATGACATTATTATCAAAATGGGATTGTAAATTTAATAACAAAACTACTGGCAAAATGGCAGCCATGTGCACCATATAAGTTTAATGTCTGGAAATCGGTTCAAAATAAATAGAGACAGATAAGAGGAAATCATAATTGCAGGCCTATACCATAGTAGCCTATACCAATAGTTGCCAATGACCTTGAATGGCCTTCAGTACATTGGCCGCTGAGCTCACTTGTGTTCCAAACACACGAATCAAACCGTAAATAAAATTAGTCTTATTTTACGTAGATTGTTGTAATTTGTTAGGTGCTGTTTGGTTTTCAGGTACATAATGTACAGATGTAGACTGTATAATGATGCAGAACGGTACAATATAACATTGTATGTTTCTGATAATCGCGTATACAGGTGAGGCTAAAGAAGCCGTCGAGTGTTTTCAGCGGGAAATGTCAAGTATTCCGTGGCGTGGATGTCAACAGCGGCTGTCCTTCAACGTGAAACAGCGCACACACCCTCCCTGCTAGTGAGTATAGTTATGCACAACATTTACCAGCACGGTGCTACTTAGCTTTTCCTGCTCTAATAAGCATTCAAAATAAAAATTATTGTGATACATTTTTAGTTAGCGAATACCTGTCTAAATTTACTTCCCGTTTTGTTTATTTTAAAGACGACCCTTGATGTCTTGCTAAACTTAAAGTGTGAAAACCCGACACCAGTCTGTTGAATAAGGGACGAACAAAATCCCCCGGGACAAAATCCCCCCAAATCAGACTGCACTATGGACACATTGTTCTAGTCGATTTCTGGGCCCTGGGGGATTGTTTCCCGGCGGATTATGTCTGGGGGATTTTGTCCGGGAGGATTATGTCCTGGATTCGTTGAATAATGCCTAGGGATATAGTTTCATCTGCTGTAAGTACACAGGCAGCTTCTGTAGTTCGTACCTGATGCCCGTCACGAATAGACCGTTTGGCCGGGGCTTGTGTTTCCATACGTTCGCCAGATGGCGCCACGACCGTCGATCGCAAGCCGGTCAAACCATGGTTATTGCGACGTCGAGCTACGCCTTTAACCCTTTGACTCCCACTGTTGCCATATGGGTACAGCTATAAAGCAACCCGTGCCAGACCGGGTTAAGCCGTCATTTGTTATTTTTGACACCCGGGCACTCTGACGCTCAGGGCTGAGTGACGCTCAGGGTTGAGCGTCAGAGTGCCCAGATGTAAAAAAAATTACAAAGGACGACTTAACCCTGTCTGGTACGGGTTGCTCTATAGCTGTACCCATATGGCAACAGTGGGCGTCAAAGGGTCAACTGCTCGCCTCGGTCAAGTGCAATATGGTGTGCTGTGTATTCATTTGTGGCGCAGCTTCGTGCAAGAGGCGGTCGACTGCCAGGTCGCCCTGGTGACGTCGTCGTGTGGTGAACCCGCCGGTGAACTGTCTTATCACATATCTGCTCTGACGACGTCAAACTCTTCTCAGTTCACGTGCGTCATTGATCCGCTGACCGACCATTATGCAGGTGACACGTTGCTTTTGTTGCTTTTCACCAGGAGAAACAGTGTGACGTTCAGATCATGTGATGCCGTGTTCACACTAGAAATGCATGCAGCCTGCATGCTTCCCCAGTGTGAACCCGGCATAGCGGAACACGACGTGCGGTAGATTAATCTGGTCACTTGTCAGTGCTCCAGTTGTCATGCAGCCAAATTACGGCATTGCAGTCGGCCAACCCAACGGTTGGTAATTTCGGTATCAGTGACATTATCCACATGTGGCCAATTTTCTTGTGAATTTTCAGTCGATTGTTGGGTGTGTTCTTGTGTCCGTTGTCGTATGCCTGTTGCATGCGTGCACCATGGCTAAGCGGAAGTTATGGACAAGCGTTAATTTTTGAATGAACTTCGTAGACTTCCAGATGATTTTGCAAGTTAAATGGGCGTGTTCTCGGCAACAGCCAGACTTCTTACTATGTCGGCCATATAACGAAATCGTCCCGAACATCGCGGAGCGGCTTATCCCATATCTCTGTAAACTACGAAAAGATATACTCGTATGTGGTGTCTTTCGTTTGCTGTATTATCGTCAATGTGTCATTGGCGGCAGGTTTCCGCTACGACGCCAACTGTCCTCCGTATTTCGTGGACGATCTTGAATTGTGCTCCGTCAAGTACATCTACAGCCAGCACACACTCATGTTTCGCACAGACAACGACCTTGTTGCCATGACAACCGACCGTGTCAGCATCACGGATGCATGCAGGTGGGTGTGCTGATGCACGTGCGACAGAAACGAAAAACAAGAAAGCCTAGCTAACGCTAGGGTAAGCGAGCGACAGCAATGCGTGTACGAATGCCCATAGCGATGAAATCTACGACAAATCAATGCAAAAAACATGTGGGTTACAACTCTGTCGCTATCTTCATTCGTTTAGCTGTTGTTGCCTCCAAAATCTGCGAAATACCGCGAAATTCTACGAAAACTCTAACTTATAGCAGTTCGGGGTCATTCAAGGTCCTTGATCTTCGTGTCAATCGAAAACGCATAAAATTATGCAACTTCCTATTAGTCATAAATAGTAACTATGGACTATCTCTTACCGTTTTCGAGATATTGACGCATTTAGCTCGAAAATGGCTTGTTTTTTCCACCCCACCCTTCCTTGATGCCCCTAGCAGAGGAACGCCTTGCAATATCAATGTAATCTATACATCGCTAAAAGTACATTTAATGGGTTACAATTCCGTCTGTGACATTGGGGGTCTATCTTCATTCGTTTAGCCGCTGTTAGCTCCCAAAATTGCAAAATCACGCGAAATTCCGACAAAATTTGACTTTACAGCAGTTCAAGGTCATCTAAGGTCATCGATCTGGGTGTCAATCCAAAGCGCATATGTGACTTTCTATTAGTCACTAATAGTAACTGTGGCCGTATCTCGTACCGTTTACGAGATATTGACTCTTAAAGTCCGAAAATGGCTGATTTTTCCCACCCAACTTTGTTTGATGCCCCCGCTCGCGGGGAACCCCTTAGAATTTCTGGATGAAACTTAACTCGCAAAAACTAGAGTGGCTACCGTATCGTAAAAATTTCATAATTCTAACTTTAACCGTTTTCGACTGATCCACCCGCCTGACGGACGGACAGTCGGACGGACGGGCGATAGCATGCTATTTGCTGTCGCGCTCTAATTATTTATTATGCGGCCCTGCCTAGTCAGAAGGCCGCATTAAGTGTTGTACCCGTCCCTCCGTCTGTCTGTCTGCTGGAAATAGGAAAACTGTAGAAAATAGAAATTCGTAACCTTCAAATGACAACGTCGGTGTGTTTCTTTTTAACATATACAGAGAGTCGCCGGGCGTTATTTTTTTGGTATTGACGGCCGATTAGTTATTGTTTTAGATGGTTATTCTTTATGGGTGACAATACCCTCCTTTGTCACTGATGGTTGGATGTCGGCGTACAAAAATTACATTTAGCTTTGAAAGGCTAAAAATCTGCTGTTCAAGTAACATCCAGATGATTCCTCTGAGATATTTGCGGAACAAAAAAATGGTTGGTTAGACGGTTGCCTGTAAAATGTAACCATGTCGGTGTCGCTGTACCAAGGAAGAGATAATGGACCAGCCAGCTGTGTTGCGAGCATAAACACAAACATAGCTGAGCTAATTGTCTATCAATTTCAACCACCATTGATGATTCAAAAGCCACTTTCAGCCAGTGCTCATTACTCAGAATTATTCGTCCAGAATCCGCTCATACCCAGAGGCGGTTCTAAGGGGTGGCCAGGGGCGGCCCCTGTGAGAGCTGTGGCTGCCCCTGTGCCACCCCCCTAATGAAACTGGTTGCAAGGTAGCAAGGTTACATAATACCTGTATTTACAGTGTGGCATCGCATAGCTGGTGTCAAATTACACCATTCACTCAATCATGTATTATGTCATCCGGAATTCTTGCCCCCAAATACAGATCTGGCCACCCCGCTGGCCACCCCAAACTGCTGCGGCTAGAAACGCCCCTGCTCATACCCTCACGCAATACAGTCATTTACTTACTGTACGTTCTTACTAATTCGTCAGCAGACTCCAATAGCTTCTGTTGTATGTGACGCAGAACAGACAACAAGCTTTATTTCATACTGTAAAGTCATATCGTCATCATCAACGTGATTTTTAATGTGGCCTGATCAATAACATAGTTACGGCTAGGTCCACAGTATCAGATAATCAAGTCAGGATAGGAGCGCCGGAAGAGAAGTCTTAGAACGCTGCAGGAAAATCCTGATCGACGGTGCTGATGTGAGATGTGCAGGGAGACTGTTCCAGGGATTGGCAGCGATGACTGGAAAGGCCCGCTTGCCAACAGTAGCGAGGTTGTAAGTTGGCACTACCAGTTGGTCGGAAGTGGATGATTGGAGTCTCAATCGAGTTGGCAGTGATGCAGCGTGTAACGAAGCACATTTCTCGTATCTAGTAGTCAGTCAGTGGGCTGTGAAGTGTGTGATGGTGGAGCGGGGTTGATCCGTGGTGCTTGTGCTGTTAGGACGTATCGTGAGTACAAACTGTGTGTTCGACCGATCAACAAGGCTTGTCGACGAGGAGTTCAACTTGTCTACGACCACCAGACAGCGCTCCGGCTCTATCGACTCAAGATGGATTTCATCTGCTCGAAACGCAACCGACGACGTAAGTTCTTAGTAGACTTCAATCTACTTCCTTTGTGGTGGATCCGTCATTTAGCGAGTTCATCAGGAGGTCTGTGGGCGAACTGAAGTCGTCTCAAAAATAACTACACACAATGTACGAAAATGCTTTCACGTTCTGCATGGCTTCACTCTCTGCCTCAGTGGCCATGGGCTGTCGCCGAGGGCACAGCACCCAGGCCCCCCACCACGGCCTACTATCCCTCCAAACCTACATCATCTCGATGCAACCATGATATTGTTTGAAACGTGGACTACACATTATAGTTTTTTTTCTGTAAGAAATACAGTGAAATATATTTATTACACACTGCTCAGTCGGTGCGTGGAATTAGTTTTAAAAAAGCAGTGTTAAGTTCTTAAGGGAAACCCATCTCAGAACCACAGGGTGTGGGCTTGCCATATGGGATCACACAATGTTAATTGCCACCCGACACAAGCAAACGCACAGCGCCTTACCCCCAGCCGGTGAAGACTGGTAGGCTTACTCGATTTACCTACCCCGGAGAGATAGAAGGCTAAGTTGACCTATGCCTGATAACGCCCTGGCCGGGAATCGAACCCATGACCGCTCGGTCGGAAGTCCGACG
>Ga0056129_1000495_pt1 | contig 10484 bp, 5 predicted proteins | sample WorMetLIZISLAND1_FD_71118 | JGI IMG/M metagenome (GOLD analysis project Ga0056129, IMG submission 71118) | Marine gutless worms symbiont microbial communities from Max Planck institute for Marine Microbiology, Germany - Olavius loisae LIZARD... ...
TTGCTGTGGTATTTGTGTTTGATTAAAATTTGGTTTACATAATTTCATTGTGTCAGCTGTGGTAACAAGAAAGCCATGCTGTCACAAAGAAACCGTGCAATGACACATATAAGGCATATTTTGGATATTTTTGACTGCAAAGAACTGCCACATTTCTGTTTATGATATCATTAACATGTGTAGAGAACTGATTTCCTATGAAGGAGCAGACATCCTTGCTATCTGGAGCACCATTTGTGAGACACTGGCCTTGCAATAATTTACATCTGTTTAAAATGGCCTTTCAACATCATCAATCTTGATACCAAAAGAAAACCCATATTCAACTTTATACCGGCATTTAATACTGTAACTATGCCTTTGTCTTGCTCTGCCGATTTTTCATGTCAAAATCTAAAAGATCAAAAATTTTTCCCCTTTACGTATCCCTTTGCAAGGAAGTAGGGGCCAAAATTAATCACTTTCTAAGTGGGTCCTATGTGAATTTGCCGTGAAAATTTTATCGCATTCCGTTCACAACTTTTGGATTTATGCTACATACAAACCAACCAACAAACAAAAATAAATGAACTCATTATCCTCCACATTTGTCAGGGATAAGAAAGCACTGTTCAAAGACATTTCCTGTAAATAAGCTCCTAGACAACTGCTTACGTAACATTGTTTAGTTTTACATAATTTTAGTCAAGTGATGTCATTTCTGAAATAAGCTTTAGTCATTGTGCTGTCAATTGATTTCTTAAGTAATTCTCACTAACTGACTCAAATAATTAAACACATCAGCAACAAGAAAGCATGTTACCACTTGGCAGGTTCATGAAACGATTTGACGAACACTTTACGACTCTGTGCACTCGAGTTAGTTTGTGTTATGGACGGACAAACACATTTACACCTGACGTCTTCATACTGACCCTGTGAAAATAACAAAACATCACATACATGCCACCATTACATCACTACTTACCTATCATTCATTCAGTCATCTCTATTTTCTCTACGTTCTCTATGTTCTATCTATCTATCTATCTTTATTCGTCCAATAATAAAACATTTGCAATACAACTAAACATGCAATAGGACAGGACAGTGAGACCGAAATACTGACATGACAACAACAGAACTTCGACAAGTATGCTTCATTCCACAACTTGATTCTGAAATGCTTGACAGACTGAGTTGAATAAGGATGACTGCAGTAGATAACTAACTGTATCGATCACATGCAACAATTGACTTAAATGTTCTGGAACTTGTTATATTAATACTACATACAGCAAATACTGGCCTTGAATATGTCAAACTAAAACATGACAATGATACCCAGTATCAGCAGTTACTGAGGGCGTGTACACAACTAGTGATGATGTGATGTGGCAATATATGCAACTCACGTAGTCAACAAATAACATAACTGGCTGAATAAGCCCCATTGTACGTATTTCAGTCTGTAATCTACTAGTGGGGTCATGTCGTATTTGGAATGGTTCACGGACCAACAACACATGCGGGAGTTTACTGACAGTGATGAGAATAAGCTTTGGGGTGCTTTAGTTCAGTCACACTTGATGATCTTTCTTATTGTAACTGCACGTAGTATCAGACATGGAATAGTCATAGGCAAAACAATACTGCAGCATTTAAATAAATGCAACTTGTCGTTTAATGCAGCCATCGCTCCAGATTATGACAGTGCACAAGTTATGAGCTCCAACAATGTTAGAACAAGTGCGACAATTGAACTCAGTTGACAGTACGACAATTAAACACAGTCGACAGTATGTAGACTATTATCACTGTTTAGCACATGAATTGAACCTGTGCTTAGTTCATGTATCAAAGCATCCTTCGTTAAGAAATATAATTGGCGTAGTGAAAGAAGTCACTAGTTTCTTTTCTGGCTGCGCAAATTGTTCTACACGAAAGCATACAGCAGTCCAATCCAGTAAAGTAATTTTACCAGTTTGTCAGAAACCAGGTGGGTTGAAAGAATAACTTCTCTCAAAAATTTTGTAGCATGTTACATTCCCATCATGAGAGCTTTGATGGCAGTCCATAGATGAAGGGATAATGCTGATTCTGTCAAAGTGACCAAGTCTTCTTAAACCTTGTTGCACTGTTTACTGCAGTGTCCTTGTAACATAATATCCAATCTCTGAGCAAATTGCTACAAAGTAAGCAATTCGCCATCAAAAGTGCCATGAACAGTGTTGAAAACATCCTCGAAACACTGCAGCAGATGCATGCCAGTGCTAATCAACATTTCTCTCTGGTATTCAAGCAGCTCAAGGATACCACTGCATATCGAAATTCAGATGCCCTGCTTGTGACTCACCAACTGCATTGCCAGAATCACAATGCCAAAAATGATTACACTGAAGCATACTACAGAGTGGCTGTGCATTTGCCATTTCTAGACACAATGATAAACAGCTACAGACATGCTTCACAGATAAAACCAAAGCTGTTGCATTGTTCTCTGTGCTGTTTCCAAAGACAGCTACGAGTCTTCCTTTGTGTGAAGATGAATCCAATTTTTCAAAGTTATAAAACATGTATGCTCTAACGTTACATGCAAACAGTGTTGAACCACAGGACACTGTTGGTCTAAAGGGCACGTCAGAATTCAGTCTGTCTGCAACTAGAAGAGAATACCTGCAGACGATACACGAGCAGATACAATTCTGTCATCTCTGAAGCAGTGCGACAAAAATGTCTTCCCTACAATTAATGCATTACTGAATACTGCAGTCGTCATTCCGGTGTTGATTGCTACTGCAGAATGTACATTCTCAGCACTTCATCTGTTGAACACTTATCTCCATATTTAGAGCACTGAGAACAGACTTAATTGGGCAGCTCAGATGTACTTAAATTCAAGTGTCACAATTTATGTCAATAATGTCATTACTCAATTAGCAAATTGGAAGAACAGAAGACTTGTGCTGTGATGATCAGCTCTCTCTCTCTCTCTCATTCCCGGTCGGGAGGGGGGCATGTCACGCCCCGATCGACTCCAGAAAGGACCACATGCGTCGAGGATCAGTTGAGTTGATGTAGTTGGTAGAGGTATGTGCCGATGCGTGATGGACAGCAAAGAAGAAAATGCTGTGCCGTCTCGTCGTCGCCTCTGCAGTAAGGACACACTGGAGACTGTTGTCGTCCGATGCGGTGGAGGTAGCTGGCCAGAAGCGGACTGTGGCCCGTCCTCAACTGGGCAACAGTGATGCACTGGCTTCTGGTCCAGCCAAATCTCCAGTGTGCCTGCAGGTTGGTGTCTCCAGTCAAGGTGTGATGAGTGGCCGAGTGCAGGTAGCATTTGTAGCGGGTCTGAAACTCCTCATGCCCCGTCCTCCAGATCAGGACCTTTGCCGTTGCCAGATCGACAGGAAGGGGTGTCTGAGGAAGGGTGGAGCCCCGCTTGGCTTCCAGATCTGCCAGTGTGTTGCCAGGAATGCGCTGGAATCCACTGAATGTGGATACTGGAAGTTTTGCTGATGGAGGAGAGATAAGACCAGATTGAGATGCAGACTGAGTCCGGTTGACGGGCCTGACGTCTGGAAAGTGTTGTGATTATGGACTGGCAGTTGGTGAGGATTCTGACGCTAGAATAAGAGAGTGTATCCTTGAGATCCATGAGGGCAGCAAGGCCCAGACACATGGCAACAGCCTCCACATGGAAGTCCAAAGACTTAAGGCCGGCAGGATGGGCTTCAGAGGCGTACAACAGACTGGCACGACAGACCCATCTGTCCAAAGCTCAACATCCATTGGAAGGAGATGAGCCAAGGCTGACATTGCAGCGAAGAGCCAGGCTGCTTGGTTGAAAACATTGTTGACTTGGTGACCTGCTGTAACTACAGATAAAGTCACTTACACCAAAAAAATTAGACACAGATTATTTGGCGTTAAACAAGAACCATAAACCAGCAGTCAGTCACCTACATTACATGAAGTCAACTGTCAAGTGGCAGTAAGACACAGTGCGTACCTTTAGCAGATAGAGGTCGTTGTTTGAGCCAATCTTTCCCGGTGTACTGACACCGCGGTACTGCGGAGTCATCATTCTGGAGGCAGCACATGACGCAGCTGTGGTTGGTCTAATTGCTTGTTGGGCACAACTGTGCATCGGGTACGACACAAATTGGCGAGGCATCACACCGGGATGGTACGCCACAAAGTTACCCGGAGTCTGCATCAGTTGTCCAGACGGACGGCCGACCACTGAAGGGAACCGGTCAACATGCGGCATGCTGCATGTGAACAAAGGTCGGTACTGGTGACAAGGGTTGGGAGGAAACGAAGTCATCGACGGGATGAGAGGGTCTAGATTGGCTAGCAAGGTGCTGCCTGGGTCTAAGTCTATTAGAGAACTCATGTCGTCCTGCGGCCGAGTGACATGTGTCGGTGTCTCATCGTGTAGCAACTCTACTGAGGCTTGTTGTCTCTGCTGCGGCTGCTGTTGTCTGTCTGCATCAACACATTTCACAGCAGCAGACGCTGAAGTAGTCACAGATGACGTGGCAGTCGTTGGCTCAGACATGCCGCCGCCGCCGCTGACACTCGGTGCTTGAGACTGTCGCTGCGTGTTGTCGGCGGTCGGTCGAGGACGCTGTCGTGGCTTCACTGAAGTACTCTCAATGTCGGCGGTGGCGCCAGGACCTTTACGACTTCACACAACAAAACATCCGCAATACAAACTGACATTAGTGTGTCACATCAACGCTCAACAACAGAGTCGTGTGTTACATGTTGTGAGGGAACATGACCTGTAAACATTGTCAAAGTCTCCACAGAAGAATCCAGCCATACCCACGTTAACTATAGAAAAATAAGCTCACGCCGGTTCGACAAAAGCCTAGAATAACAGAGAGAAAGGCATTCAATGGAATGCCTGTCTTGACAGCCTCAGAGAAACCCAGCTCAGTGATGCTTTGAAGAGATCCAGGTGAGAAGCTCATTCCGCTGCATGGCACCAGATACTCAAAAATGAATCTCAGTAAGATAAACAAAACAGTTTTGAGACTGTTTCAGCCACATCATTATCCACCAAGCGATGTTAACAGCTGCGACTGCAGCTCTATCACTGGTGTCAGTTTTTGTTCATATTTGACCAGTTTTCATAAATTAATTCAAAATACCTCCTGTCTCCAACACGGATATTTTGACAATTATTATTACAGCAGATTCTTTACTAAACCAGAAGACCTATATGTCACATCGATACAATGTACTGCATGAAAAAAAACAAGTAATATGAAAAGCATGAGATACTACCAGAACACAATTTCAACAGAGCTATCACTCGACAACACTAACCTAGAATTCTGCCTAGCATTTCTTTGTTTAGCTTCAGACTCGGTCATCGGTAACGGCAGTGTTGATATATCAGGAACTGAAGCTTCCTGCAACCAACGCTATCAAACGTTTCTCACTCGTCAGACATGCAACATTCACCCGACAGAGCTCAGTCAACAAAGCAGTGTTTTGTTTAATTACAGATCAGCTGCAATCGTGTCAAAGCACTATTATTTCATGCTACACTCATGTCTAGTCTTCTGTGACAACACTTCATCGTATCTCTATCCTTATCTGATCTCTTGACTGCAACACAGACACTGTGACATGTTCACCTCCTCCCACTTCTTGTGGCGTTACATGACAACGCTATTAGCAGCAGTAAGTAGAGTTTAACCTCGCAAACTGTACGCCATTTTCGAAACAATCTTCCCAGCTGATCTCGAGACTGGCATAAAACACTTAGCTTTTTCAAGCAATCACTTGGCTTAGAGGAAAAACTAACATAACTACAACACAAAAAAAAAACTTAAACAAGAAAAGTGCTACTAACATATGATGCATAAAATAAAGGAAATCAGAACGCGGTATAGGGGCCTTTTATGCCATGTTGCCATAAAATGGACTAGGCCTGTTCTCCAGCTCCGAAGCCCACATTGGGCATCTTGTGGCTTTAAACAGTGATGTTAATTTACATGACACAGTAACAGCAAATGTCAACTTCAGTACCAGAAATAAACGGCAAATGTAATGGAATGGAATTTCACTAATAACTCTTACAGCCAATAGTAGCCATGAGCATCAAAAATTGCCGTTGATACTGCACAGTTCCATAGACATTCACACCCGTAATGTTGGCACTGAAGCAATAAGACCGTATCAGTGACACATGCTGGGAATTGATCCTCATGATGCAAACAGACACATCACTAACTGGCAGTAACCAGTGACAAATCGTTGTAATATAGCAGTGGACAGAACAGACATTCAAACACATTATAAACTAGCTGTACAGCACGGCAGTAAGTGATATACTAACATGAATGTTAGCAACGGGGCAAGGTCTCCGTGCCAGTTTGAAAGCAATCACTGAGACCTGGTAGATATCTGGTCTCTTATCACAGTCCACCTCCAGCAAATAACCTGCAGCACACCATTACTACAACTCAAAATAACTAAGTGATGAGTGATCTGAGTAATAGGGGTGCACCGGATCACATATTTTAGGATCCAGTCGGATACGGATCTTAACTGGATCTGGATCAGGATGTAACCTAATCCGGATTAAAGCTGAATTGCAACCAATGAGGACATCAAAACATTGAATCATAAAAGACAAGACAATTTTGTAATTTGTTGTGATGCCGCACCATTAATTTCTTACTTATTCAAAGATTTTACACCTTCCTGACATTGGGTGATAGAACACAGTGCATGCTTACAGTGATTGGTAATGAATCCGGTTGACTGGATCCAGACTGTTTGGATCCGGCCGGATCCGGATTTTGCCGGATCCTAATATGTTTGTATCCGGCCGGATCCATCCAGATCCTACTGGATCCTGAAAAAACACCGGATATCTGGACAGATCTGGATCCGGTGCAACTCTACTCAGTAATTTACACATACACAATCAGCAAAAAACTCGTCGCACACTTGTGCAGCACTTTATTTGCTTATTTATTTGTTTTCACTTCAGACAAGCAATTATGAATGATGACACACTGTTCAGGCTGGTACAAACACATACTTGTCACTTATCCACTTCTTTGTCCAGTTCCTTCACCAGCTAATTGCTACAGAAGAAAATGTGCGTATTTTTTGAACTTACAACACATAAAAGAAAAGCCAAGTTGGTACCTATCAGAGCATGAATTGACTGCGAATAAGATGAACTGTCTGGGATCGTAAAGGCTCCACTCTGTACGGCAAGCATGCTGTCACCAAACGGCAATGATGAAAAGCACAAACGATACAGAAAACAGCCGAGTGCCTGCAGATAATAAGCCAAATATTAAGCACCATTACACCTGGTACACTACATTTCAGTAGAACGCCATCCTCACTCTACCAGTATCAAAGGTCACTGTGTAATAAGGACTACTACATGTATATATCAACTTCATGCTGGCCAACTTGGGACTGCACACAGCTAGGTATGGAGTGACCAAGTATCTTCTAATAGAGCAAAATTCCATCGCAGGAATAACTCCATTCTTAGTGTCTAGATGGCACATCGAAGAAATGACAGAACATAAACAACGCACAGGTAAAAAAGATAACAAAACTATTACACCTATGTGACTATAAACACAAACCTATATTGTTGTTTGCTATTAACATGGTGTGAAAAATATAATTCCAATTCATGACGCACTGAATTAGCATCCAACTCCACATTACAACACCATAAAATCAGGCCGTCCTGGTCTCTGCTCGGCCAAGCATGGTGATCTGTTCGTTCCATAAACCAGAACAACTAGGCTCAGAAGGCGGAGCTTCTTCATCGCAGCTCCAGTTGTCTGGAACTCACTGCCGCTTCACCTTCGCTCCCCGTCCATCAGTCGCAGTCAGTTTCAAGCAAGGCTCAAGACTCATCCTTTGAGACTGGCCTTTCACTGACCTTTCCTCTGAGAACTATTGCAGAGACTGAACTGAACTGAAATACTATATCTGTTGTGAATTATTACAATTACTTAAGACATAATCACCCATATATCAGCTTTAGTGGTAATAGTTTTGCCCGAGTACAGATCCACCATCTCCGGAGATCGATACGATACTGTTGTGTACCTGCAACAGCCACAATCAGAGCTATGAATTGAATAACGGCATCACAGTCAAGCATTTTCAGTGATAGACTAAACAAGAAACAGAAATGCAAGAAGTTAACAATAAGTTTGTAAATAACTACCAGTTGCCATACTGTCAGCCGATTTCAGGAGAATTCTGACTGCTGTTCCCAGAGTGAGTGGAAAAGGCCAGTTGGGCGACCCTACACCTCCTGGATGGCCATTCTGAAGAACGACCTAGCTCAGCACAACCTTACCTTGGAGGATGCTATCGAACTGGCTCTGGATAAGCCGCTGTGGAGACTATTGGCAGCAAGCGGAGCTACGATGGTGCATGCCGAATAATGATGAATGATGATGACGATGTCATACTGCTCCATAATATTCATGTCTGACTACATTCACAGCTTCACCATGAATTTTGACAGAATACCATTGTTTACTGACTAGCATTACATCTCTTCGGCTTTGTCTCTGTGGCCGAGTCAATAAATGGTCAACAAGGAAACTCTGGGCACATAGTGTGCTACAAAGTACATTGGCATGACGATCCCAACTGCTGTCTGCCTATAATACTAACCAATGTGGGGATTGAGAGCACTCAAGGAGCTCACCAGTTATTTTTATAAACTAGCAGGCCACATGTAAAAACATGATTTTACATGTGATTATCTGCAACGTTCAGCTTTCTCAGCAGCTGGGTTTCTTGTGATATGCGGGCTGCTGACAACAGCTGGAAAAAAATTGTAGACAGTGTCTACTAGACACACTGTTAACTAAGACCAAAATGCTACAACTCTGGAATAGTCAAACCGAGCGATTTCTTCCTGAAGTTGTTGTATGTTGACTTTGGTGTGTGTCACGCCCGCGGCACTGCCGAAGTCACACAGAACGTAGTTACCATTGGACGCCTGCAGCACGTTCTCTACCTGCGAATAAGCATTACAGGTCATCAGCTCACATGACTTTCAAACTACTCAACACCATGTTACCATATGGGTGTAGATCTCCATTGAAATAATACTGATTTTAACAACTTTTCTATGACAAAAAGTTACAATGATCCATAATCCATAATCTATTCAGAGTAACAGTAACTTTCTACAAAACAACTTTTAATTACACTGCACAGTGCTTACTTGAAAGGCACTGACAGGACGGCTTACCCCTGAAAACAGCCTTGTATACCTCCTGCCTGTTGTGTGAGGCTACTGAGTATATTTGACTCTGAGTGCCACACCTAATTCACTTCATATCGAATGGTTTCCATCTGACATCATGGGTGTGAAAAAATTGGTCTTTGGAGCTCTGCCCAACCCCAACCTTGAGTGAAGGAGTGGAGTCAATCCACAGAAGTCATCACTTCAAAGTAAGTGGCAATGAGTCAAAATTTGGTTTAAATGTCGATATTGTCGGTTTTGCAAAATTTTGTGATTTTAGGCAAAATTTCTAGTGAAAATGTACCTTGATATCTCTGTGTATGATCGGCGGCCGACAGTGATGAAGTTGAGCAATGGCTTCACAGACGTCGCAGAACACTCGCAGGACGCTCTGCTCAGTTAAACCACCGAGTGGCTGCCGCTCGGCCATCTGGGATATCAGCCGCCCTATGCACCACAGAACAGTGACTGGCATTACCTCAGTGCTAGCTTGCGTAATGTATGTCATACAGTGAGTGAACTGGTTATATGCATCAGAATGTATCAACACTCAGCAAATCAACTCTTCCATAAACAGTCATCTCGTCACTGAGTTTAGTAAATATTGTTACAATTCATCAACAACGAATGAACACTAGCAGCATAACAGTCATGCAACAGTTAGATCATACAACCTTGGCAGTATTGCATGAGAAGCAGCACCTCGTACACGTCGGAATTCAGTTTTGAAACATTTGAGTCGACGTACGAAACGATGTTCTTGTGGCCAGACATACATCGCTGTGCACAACAATTTTCAAAGACTCCAATACCAGTACAACATACACCGTGTCCCCCCCCCAAAAAAAACATGTGACTACATTTTCTACAATAACTTTAACAATAAGTGACCGATTACAATAATTTTTGGCATAGTTAGTAGCAAGTCTATGCGTCATCGAAAGATGGTTTCATTTTCCACCTCACCTATCTAGTGCAACTACCTTACCTTGGGAAATCACAGGACACAAAAAAATGACCAATTTTGCCGTAAACAACATATTGTTTTGTGAATAGACAACGTTTTGCGACACGTTTGATTGCTGGAAGCATCTGCTGAGACAGCAAGACATTGCAGTAATACTGGCCTGTCACCTTCACCCCAGGGTTGACAAATATCAGTTCAGTCATACCCACTTGTGACACGGCAACGGACACCATAACTGACATGCGTAGCGGACGGCTGGGATCGATG
>Ga0056129_1000497_pt1 | contig 10482 bp, 8 predicted proteins | sample WorMetLIZISLAND1_FD_71118 | JGI IMG/M metagenome (GOLD analysis project Ga0056129, IMG submission 71118) | Marine gutless worms symbiont microbial communities from Max Planck institute for Marine Microbiology, Germany - Olavius loisae LIZARD... ...
GATTAACGTGGACTCAAAAGCTGAGTATAGCTTAATCTAGCACACGTAGCCAGAAACTAAAACAAAGCAGTGCCCCTTTAATTCAGTACAGGTTAAGATCCGTGAAGTCAGTCCGGAAGAATGAATGAAGAAGAAGCAATGTGGACAACCAACTATTACAGCTGAAACCTGACCATATCAGGTCATCTCAGCTTGTTGGACGGAGATAACCTAAGGACATACAGACCACTATATTACAATAAGTCATTGTACAATGCAGTACGTAGCAAGCAGCAACTTACGGCTTCAATTTTCATGGCATCGGCCTTCAGTTTGGCTTGATCGACCGCAGCTTCGCCTTCAATCTTAGCGGCCTCGGCACGAGACTGAGCCTCGGCCTTGGCTTGTCCCGTGCTCTCGACAGCTGCGCTGTTTGCCTGGAGTTCCAGCAGTTCCTTGCGAGCTCGCTCGGCCTCCGCCTCGTCCGTGATCTTCTGTCGCTCCAGTCGACCTTTCGCCTCCTGCTCCAATCTCTCTGCCTCATGTCTGCACATGAAACAATCAATACAATACAATACAAAAAATCTGTAACTCATACAGTGTCTGTCAGTTGGAAGAATCGGAGGCACGGGCAGTCGCTAGTGGCAAATGGGAAATCAGGGGTTGAAAAAATTAAAAGGATGCAAACAAAAAATAAAATGTTTTTAAATTACGCCTGAAAGAACCGACTGATGGTGAGTTGCCAATATTTAGAGGTATAGCACTCCAGATTTGTGGAGCAGCATAGCTAAAAGCGATTGCAATCTTCCCAGCCAATCTCCTGACTGGTACAAAACACCCAGCCTTCTCAACCAATCATTTGGCTGATACTAACAGAACAAAACGTAACTATAGCCAAGAACAACACATAAAACCTAAACAGCAAGAAAACTTCTAAAACAATCCACAAAAAATGAACCAAAAGGAACTAAAGCCTGGTTTAGTGGCCCTTTATGCCTTCATCGCCAAGAAATGAATCCAGCCTACTCTACAGCTCCCAGGGTCCACACACGGCCAAGCCATCTGACCACTAACCTAGCAGCGGCCTCTTGAGAGTTGGTCGTGATCTCAATCGCCAGCTGCACAGACTTCTGCAGGGAGTCTCTTGTGCGCTGATCGACCGGTTCGACCGACTGGATGTCAATGCTCGTGACGACGAGGTTGTTCTGTGGAAACATGAACTTCTCGCGGACCTTCTTGTTCTCGTCAATTCCAAACACCGACGCACGGATGATCTTCGCAGAGTTCTGCACAGCAACAGTGGGTAATGTACTGCAGGTTTAGACCAAAGGAAACCACACAAAAAGACTTGACTTGCGTTTAGTTCTCGGTCTCATGTTCAAACTAAAGACTGGATGAACTATGGCGCCATCACACACCAGTCATTGGTGGCCAGCGAAGAAGCAAAGTACTGGAGACAGTGGAACCAGCGTGTAATGCAAAATCAATGTGCAGTGTATTTGCTTGTCCACGACTGATGTTCAAATTTTCTGACTCATATGGCACATATCCCAACTCAAGCAAGAAGGGAAGGTTACATGATAGGTTCAAGGAATTTCAAAAATTCACGAAGCAGAGCTTTAGTGATCATCAGTTTTGGACTAGACTAGAGTGCACATACTGTTTGCACTGCACCACTGCCATGCACTCATGTTTGTCTCCATTTCTTCGTGGTCTTGGTCTCGAACGATGCAGTCTTGGTGTCGGTCTTGAATGGTGCAATATACTAATAATAAATCCAATGACAATGTTTATAGTGCTGTCATCATGGATAGGCCATTGTGAGAGTTCACTCGGTTCTTCGATGAATGCAGACTAAGCGCCACGCGGCTGCCAACCCTCAGACCAAGCCAAGTGACTTGGGCTGTGAGTCCACCTGTAAGCTGCCATCATCTGCACCCACTGTCGCCATTTATTATCATTACTCAACCCGAAGGCTGATACTCGTTTTGCCATCTCACCGAGGATAGAAGGCTGAGTTGACCCAGGTGGCTGGCTACACGGATGGATAGTTTACCACCCATAGGTGGTCACCCATCCCAGTACTAACCGGGCCCAATGTACAGTAACTACATTGATCGAGACAACACATTACTGCTAAGTCACACAACCATCAGTGGTCTCGGTCTTAAGATACTGCTCTTGTTTTCATCACGGCTTCAACATTCAGTATTTCAATGGTGTCAACACAGGTCCCAGGCACCATCCAGGTACGCTAGCCGGAGTAGCCATAACACAGGTATGAAATGTATTAGTTACCTTGTGAAAGTCGTCAAACTGAACACTGGCCACAGAACCTCGGATGCGTGACGCAATCGCCTTGCATGCATCACCAACGAAATCCGGTACACTGAACAACATGGCCGCCTCCGTCGAGTCGTCCTTGTTTTTAATCTCAAAGTGCCTAAACAGTGTACAACACACAATTTACAGTGTGTGGCCTAAGTACAGCAGTAACGCGACTCTCTGATTCTCACAGCAAGGTTATGCATGTTTTCCATTATTCGTTCAACATGTTATGTGTAATTGTTTAGTTATACAACTAGACAGAGCTATCTCAGTCCACCATCAGAAACAACTAGTGAGGTCGCTTAGTGAAATTACCCGCAGACTCAAGCACCAAATTAGGCATCAGGTTCCCTTGTGGCCTATTTGTTAATGTTACCCTAGGAGCCATCCAGTACTTTGGGACCCTTTAAGAAAGGGGTTCTCCCGAAATTGCACAATCGTTATCTCGGCTCCAGGACATGCCAGCTTCATGATCTTGATGTCTAGGATAGGGTTTTTAAAGGTGCCGAGTTCAATTATGACGGCTTTCAGCTGATCAGAGGTCAAGGTCACCAAAAGGTCAAATCATAAAAAATGTCATATAGTACCACTTTTCATGGGTGTCTGTAGGTGACAAATTCAACAGTGACATCCTTTTCGACATGTTAACAGTAATCTTAAAATATCAAACTAACCCATCCGATGAAACAGCTAGGATGAGACAGCAATTCACAATCAGTCACACATGAAAAAGAAATCACAGAAAAATACTGCAAATAAAATCTGCAAAGAAATACAATTCAAACTTTGTCTTATCATCACTAATTGTAATTTTACTGTTCGAAAGCTGTTTGGTGATAGTTATTGACTGTATTCAATGTATTCATAATTCACTGTCACAATTTATCGTTTACCAGTGTATATTTGCAGTCTGACAATTGTTCTATCCAAGAAACATTCGATTTGATTTCATTTTTTGATCATGAGAAGGTTGGCTAGGAAACGATACCAGTTGTAGGACAACTGCAGCTGAAGCCTGGCGTGATCAGACGTTTCCACGACGATGACATCCGTACAGAAGTCAGGTCCCAGCAGAAGACACAGCGATCGAATCTTGTTTGGTTGCTTTGGTTTACCACCAGACAGACTCAGCTGGGTAAACTGTTCGTCAGGTCCAAGCATCACTAGTTCCGGACCAAACACAACTCTGTCAACATCACACACATTTCATTCTTCTAAGCCGTTTGTTCATTTTAGCTTTCTTTTAGTTTCTTCTTTTTATATACTTTTTGTATTTGGTTACGTGTACTAGATTGTCAATTGTCAACTGTTACCTAGTATTAAACATGTAACAGATACACATGATTAGTGCATAAGTGGTTACAGACCAACGTAATCATGCAAAAAACACAGTAATATACATATTCACACAGAAATAAACACAAAACAGAATAAAATGGAGCTGAGGTTAATAGTATTGGAATAATCAATGTGGGATTAAGGAACGTTTATATAATTCTGTAGCATAATTATGGATCTGGTAGATATGTCCTTCAGGAATGAGTTTATGAGTTATAAGGCGTACACACTCACACACCAGTTCATGTTACACAAATCTTGTGTTGTACTGTGTCGTGTAGTATTTCCTTTGCACTCCACTTCCAGAATGCAGCACTAAAATAACATCGATTTGACCACAGACAGCACTTGCATTGGTGCAAAGTTCAGAAAAACAGAATGCAAGGCTCTAACGTTCAGTGTTTCAATTTGCTCTTTCTTCAATGTTCATCTTCTGGTTAGTTGTAATGCATGATACCATAATTTAACGTACACTGAAAAGCTTAGCTAAGAAAGCTAAAAAAAAACTTAGACTACCACAAGTAATGAGTAAAGAAAAATATAATGAAAAAACTAAAACAAAGTCAATAGTAAGTCCACTAAAAATCCAACTCTGCGAAAAACAGTCGCAATGGGACTGGCACTAGATTAAGATGAACACAAATCAGCTGTTTATATAGTACATGTTGGTATCATCATATCATAATGATTTTTTTTACAAAATGCACAGTGAAAGTAGTCACTGAAAATGGCCGAAATTACTTGAATGTACGACTGTTTCAAACGACATTTGCAGCTGCTGGACCCGGACTATGGAACAGACTTCCAATGATCTCACCTAAAAGAGGCAGACTTATCGTACAGTAGATTCCAGTGGTCGCTAAAGACATTTTTGTTTGGATAGTGGGACCACGGCGCGGTGTGAACTATCATAATTGTGCCGTTTAGAAATAACCTTACTTACTTCAAATTTCACGCACACTGCTACGACGTACCTCGCCTTCTTCTCCTTGTAGTCGTAGATCTGCACAGCCGCATTGTGGGGGACACGGAACGTCACGACCTTCGTCTTGTCGCGAGCTTGTTTCCCGTGCAACTGCGGCGGTTCCTTGCCCACGCGGAGGTAATCTCCACGGTCGGCCAGCGGATCTTTCTCCAGTGCCAGAAGACTTTCGACGCCCGGCGGAAGGTCTTTCTCCCACAGTTCCTCGTCCTGGTTCAGCATGTACGTTTCACCGGTGACCTCGCGGACCTTTCCATTCTTGACGTTCCTCACGTAGATACCTTCGTTCTCGTCCAGCGGAATTGCGGTCCGCTTCGTGACCACGTCCATTTCGACAGGCGGAACGTATTCCACCGGTCCGCGAATCATCCAGCGATCCCCCGGCTTACGCTGTGTGCCCTACACACATGTACAATGGATAAAGAAGGATGAATACTACTGGGACCACATTCTCGAAACTTGTTAGGAAAATCTTACCAAGATTTATCATCTTAGGACAATCTTTGACAAGATCTGGGAAAACACTAACCAGACATAATTTCACTCTACTTACTAATTCACGATTTAACAACGTCACGTAATAACGTCCAACAAGGCGCAAAAATAAAAGTGTTCATTGCAATTATTATTGCACTATTATTTCCTAATTCGAGATTAGTGCTTTGCTAAATATTTTTCTATGATTTTCCTAAGATGAGAAATAAGAAGTTATGAGAATGTCAGCCAAGATTCAAAACAGAACTTGTGTAAGAGGAAATGGGTCAACTGTACAGAGATAGAGATAGAGGTCGACCAAATTTCGGCTTCGGTTTCGGTTTTGGCGCCGAATGTAGATAAATGGGCACTTTCGGCAGACATTCGGTTTCGGCCGAAAGCAGTCGTATCACATTCGGTACACTTTCGGTTTCGGCGGGCTGCAATTGGTAAATTCGGTGGTTGCCGAAAGTAGGTCACAGAGCTTCAGTTGCAGAGGCCAGAGTGCGCCAGACGCGGGGAGCCATTAGCCTCACTGTGTACTGACTATACCGAGGAAGCGTCTGCGTTGTCTGCGTCTGCATTTGGTACTGTGGGGCCTTGTGGCCGTGTCATTAATGACGCACCGCACGGCTGAGATGCACAGGATAGTTGGGCAACGGACACTGGGCTTGACTTGCTGACTTCTATAGTCGTGTCGGCTCAGATACGATTGACTTTCGGTTTCGGTTTTGGTTTTCAGCCGAAAGTCCCTCTTTACTTTCGGTGGCACATACGGATATGGTTTCGGCCGAATGTGATATGTCACTTTCGGCCTACTTTCGGTTACGGCCGAAAGTGGAAATAGGCCGAAAGTGGAATTTCCACTTTCGGTCGACCTCTAGATAGAGAACACCTTAACCAATCAAAAAAGAGATTAATGCTGTACATAACATTTTGTACATACACAAAACATACATATGTACATAGAATTTTAAGGTACGCAGTGGCCGAGTGGTACGGTGCCGGACTTTGCGATCGCAAGGTCGCGGGTTCGACTCCCGCCCTTGGCTGCTGTGTACTAATGCCAACTCAGCGTGCCATCCCTCCGGGGTTGGTTAATGAGTACCAGCGAAAGCTGGGGAGCAAACGGGAATACCACACGATGCACTGGCCCCGTATCCATGGCAGCTTCGGCTGGTGTCCGGCTGAGGGCTAAGGAAACGGAGATCAGCGCCGCCCTGTGGGCCCTTCCTTGAGGCTCGGGAAAAAACTTTACTTTTTTACTCTGCTTTTTAACACTTTTTATTACTAAGTAGAAAGTTAATCGTCCACACGAAATGTAACATCCCAGATGCTGATGTTTAAGAACTGACAGCTGACAGAGTACTGTGTTGAGTTCTGCTCAACACCACTGACCTTGGTCCAGCATCAAATCACAGTTTACTGTTTCATACGAAGAGCTTCGCATGTGTGACTAAACTGTCCAGGATTACTAGGTGATCATGATGGAACAATCTCTGGTATCATATCATTGCTAGCCATAGACTGCCACGTCAAACCAGCATGTAGTAAACACATGTGGTGTGTAAACGTAAAAAAATATCAACAGTTTTAGCAGCATCTACATTCCACCAGTCTGTTCATCACCACACGTTACCACATGACCATATATGGTCATCGGGCCTTGTCTGCTGCCGGCCCAACTCTCTGACAGGCAATCTACATGATCCATCCACCAGTTTGGACTGTTCCGAGCACCAACTAGTACTAAAGACGTCCTCATTTTCAAAGCATACCAGCACATCTAACTCACTACAGGTTAGAAACAAAATGCTCTACAAATAGACGTACTTATTACTTAGTTGCTTACTAGCTTGACATTATCACTACAATACAACATGTCTTGGTTGCACAGCGGTTAGGGCATCAGACTTTTGATCAATGGTCGCTGGCTTGATTCCTGGCCTAGGTCAACTCAGCCTTCCATTCCTCCAGGGTAGGTTTGTTTTATTGATTGAGCATGGTTTAACATCTGCACCAACACAATATATATACAGGTTATACGGGTAGGTAAATCGAGTACTGGGGTTGGGGCAGGGCGTGTTCGGTTATGTGGGGTGGTAGTAACATTGTATAGCGTGTCTAAGTGTCTACAAGACTCCTCTAACGCGCATTTGTCACTAAAACTGAGCCGCCAGGCCGTATTTAGGTCACCGCATAGCCTGCAAACACAGCCCTGCGCAACAACCAGCCACAGGCAGCGCCAGCCAGCTAGTATAGGTCTCCACCTTTGTAACCCATCATTAATGGATTAATACTCATTTAACCGACACCCCGGAGGGATGGCTGGCTGAGTAGGCCATGTTGGTTGACTGACAGCGGACAGCTTTACTCACAATGTGGTCACATGGCCAGCCGTCAGTCCAGCGCAGGATAGGGAAAGTTCACCGGCCTAGGCCGGCACTCTAACCACTATGCTACGCCACCATGTGATCCCATATGGCGTTACCCCGTAGTTCTGAGACGGGTTTCCCAAGAAGAACCTATCTGGTTTTTTTACATACATACAGAATACAGATGCATTCAACATTAAAATTCACAGCATCTTACCGAGTCATCAAAGCCCTCGACGGCCTTCAGAATCAGTCCCTCGTCTTCTCCGAGCACGTAGATGTTCTGGATTCCTTTCTCCAGCCTCTCGCCAGGCATCAGAAAGAATGACTTCTCGCCTTTCATCAGTTTCTTGCGGCCGAACTGCGGGTTGCCCTTGGTGTCGACGGGATCCAACACGACGCAATACTGGCGATTTGTCAGCGTCGTAATGTTCACCACTCCGATCACCTGGCAATACCACAACATTTGGTGTGTAAACCAGCCACCTAGGTCAACTCAGCCTTCCATCCCTCTGGGGTAGGTTAATCGAGTACCAGCCTTTCTGGCTGCAGTTAGGCTGGGCACATTCACCTATGTCGGGTGGCAGGTAACACTGTGTGATCCCATATGATAAGTGACGTCTCGTAGCTCTGGGGTGTAAACACAAAGAGCTATATCGTTTCGAAACCTTTAACATTATTAACATGACATATGTGGAAACCCAGTCCAATCTTCAGTTAATCGGCAAGAAAAAGTGCGTTTGAAGACTACATACTCTTCCTTCAGATATTGACATCACAGCAACCAGTCAAAACTTGTTTAAACACAATCTGAAGCTGTTTTCATTTGAGCAATCGTTCAACGCCTTCATGATCACAGCAGTAACGTATTCAGTTAAGCCGCTATAGAAATTGATTTGCTGGCATAATACATCATAATACTTTAAAGGGGCACTGCTTTGTTTTAGTTTCTGGCTACGTGTGCTAGATTAAGCTGTATACTCAGCTTTTGAGTCCACGTTAATCTCTTCTATCGTATCGTATCGTATCACAATTCTTAACTTACACGTAATCTCTGCATTACAAATTGCACAAATCCTTTCCTCTATAGTCTTTCTGGTTCTATTTGGACTCCTTTTACGGATCTTGGGCTCGGACCTGACTTACTGGGCACTGCCATTTGTTTTGTTATAGTTTTTTTTACAGATTTTTGGTTTCTAGTTACATGTGCTACATTAAGCTGACCACACCGGGCTTTTCAGTCTACACTAAACTCTTGCATCATATTGTATTGCATTAAAATGTTTTATGACGAGACCATCTCTTTTTCAGCAAACTATTTCTGATCATTAGACTTACTATAAAGTCACAAACAAAAAAAACAGTTGCTAGAGAGAAGCTTAATTTGTCACAGGAAACATGACTGCTATCATCATCAACGTTATTTAGTCACTCAGTTACTTGCCTACTTCTCATTCTGTTTACATCAAAGAACAACCACGAATGACTGACCTCCTCGTAGACGTTAGGAATGTGTGTTTCTGTGTCCGACATCTTTATAAGCCACTCCTCTCCATTCTTACGCACGATCCCGAAGTCATCCTTAAACGTCTTCAGAGCACGCATGTGAAGGGCTTTCTGTTCACACAAATAACATCAGAATATTTAAGTTAAAACAGGATAACATACATTAAATCAGAAATACATGTTGCAGCCAGGAAAACTCGTGCACTATCTGCACTGCACAATAATAGCACTGTCTCAACCAAATCGATAAAGTGATATAGCATCTCACTTTTTTAACACAGCATTATCATTGCACCAACAGATTTGTTCATGTTTTCAAATGTACAATAAAACTTAACATCTAGTGCTCTGCCACTGTAGCCAGTGTGTTGGAGAAAAATTCTCCCAGAGCCATAAACTTACTTTTCTGTTGGTTTTGCAACAAAAAGTAACTGTAATAATGACCTTAATCAAGGGTCATTCCATATAAATGCCAGCAATCAGGTCACCGCTGCACTCTTACCATGTCAGAAGTGCACTTTAAGTGCAAAATAGTAGTTTCACACAAATATTTGAACGACAAACAAAAAATATTTTGTTTTTATATAGTTTTTCTCTGATGTCGCACAGAATTCCACGATGATTCCCTGGGTTTTCCATGTTCACAGAAATCCCCGAGTGTTCCAGCTTTTCCTGGTTTGTGACCATCATGTTACTGCACTCTTAGAAATTACATCTTCAAGTAAGTACTGTCAGTAAGTAAGTAAAACGTAGATTTATCTATCGCAACCGTTGTTAGAGAATGATTACGGTAACACTGGCCTTTTCAGTGAGGACGTAGGCATTGACAACATCCACCACTTCCTCGTAGGCTCCCGGCAGATACGCTCCAGTCTTCTTGACCAGCCATTCTTCACCGGTGACGCGAGGGTTGCCTTCGCGGTCAATACACTCTTTACGAGCACGCAGCTTGATCGCCTGGTTTGGCTTGATTATAGTCGCCTGAACCGTCTCCCTTACCGCCACCTCTTTACGCGGAATGTACGTACCTGAAAATCACAACAGAACATTGACAATACCTGGAGTTAATCACCTGGGCATTACCTTGACGACAGCGGCAAACCAACCATGCAGCAGCAGTTAACAATGAATACTCACTTCCGAAATGTGAATTACGTACTAGCCGCAAGTAAAAAGAAGGAAGTGTAACAAATTTATTAAAATTGTGTGCAGGCATTCTTTCATGCATAGGAAGTTCTTCTTCTCACATAGGGTGGGAGGGCGCTGGAATAGTCTGGATCAAGAAATGGTGGATGCATCTAGCATCAATGCCTTCAGGAGAAGACTAGATAAACTGAGACAAACAAGGGTGCATGGCCTTTTCATGGACTAACTGTAACGGGAGTGGAGAGCTAATGATAGGTGTGGCAGACTGCTACATCAGGTCTAATATCACAACCTAAAATCCAACTAACAACTATCCCATGTACATATAGATCCCTAAGTTCTGAATTATTAAAC
>Ga0056129_1000498_pt1 | contig 10480 bp, 5 predicted proteins | sample WorMetLIZISLAND1_FD_71118 | JGI IMG/M metagenome (GOLD analysis project Ga0056129, IMG submission 71118) | Marine gutless worms symbiont microbial communities from Max Planck institute for Marine Microbiology, Germany - Olavius loisae LIZARD... ...
CTGTACCACCACATCAACACTATCACAGCCCCTTAGCCTAGTTATTTTTCTCCTATGTATTTTGTGCTATTAGTTTTTGTGCTATGTGTTTTTGTGTTTGGACATTCATCAAGTATTGTATTTTAATTTTAAGTTTGTGCGATTGTCACACTCATTCATTAAAGGCTACTTGACTTGACTTAACTTACACACAAGACATAGGGTATGATGACATGCCTCGGGTGAAACTGAAAATTATAATGTGCTGCGCGTTTTTCGAATTGATTCCAACTGAGTGATGCCATTGTGCCAGACTGCGATGGCGTGCTCAAGAACTGTGAGGACTGTTGCTGTATAAAAATGGATCGAGTAGGCTTAGTTGCTGTAAAATTTGAACACTAAGTGAGTGTTTATCACCATCTACGACTGATCACGTGGTTAACAACGGAACGGTTAAGCTCCCCAGACCCTTAGCTGTATTTAAGAGCGCCTTGTAAGGGGAGGAGATGGGGAAGAGAAGTAAGTAGGTAAGTAAGTAAGCAAGCAAAACTTGGATTTATATAGCGCATCATTTTAAAAAACCTCTAATGCGCTGGTCACATTAGTAAAGACTAAACAGGATTGTCTTAAGAAACTGCTTAAAACTGTCATAGAACTACACGCCGGATCTCTGAGCTCGTCAGGCAGCGAGTTCCAGACCGTCGGACCGGCGATCGAAAACGCCCGACGACCATATGACTCTGATAATGGATGGATGAGAAATGGGAGGAGGAACAGGGAGGGCCAGAAAGGAAAGGAAAGGGTAGGGCCACGGGAAATTAAGAAAGTAGAGTTGCCGATTTCTTTAATAGTACTTTGACGACTGGTGACAGCGTGTGATGTGTTGCAGTTGTCGGGCCGCGGCACACGGTGCTTGTTCCAAGAACTACAGACGCCTGATCACTACACTGAGTTCAGGTCAGTGTCCGAGCCTAGCTGGTACGTCGGGTTCAGCCGACGAGGACGTCGACTACGGGCAGACAGCTGGTTGAATCACAGACGACGTCATGGCAGACGACGACGACAGTCAGCTGACAGGTGTCGACAGTTCATCAAGACTCAAGTGACTGTGACAGACGACGACAGACAGACGTCATCGTCGTCAGAGTTCAACCACCAGCCTGTCGACTTCCAGCGCATCTACTACAGACTGCGAGCACAGCGTCACCGTCACAACCAGCAGACACGCAGGACGTGAAATATCGAGCAGTGTCCGAGATTACATTGTTTTTTTTTGTCAAAATTCAAAATACACGTTTTACCATTTTTTGAACTAACATGTCAAACAACGCAGAAAACGTTAGGCCTGTCACAGTTTCAGAATGATTACTTTACTGACTTGAGTTGTCACTCGTCTTCACTTAGAACCCGATCAAATCGCTAGCTTACAGTATGCGATCTGATACGACATATGCATAAATTATATAAAATTGTTGGCTAAAATATGACCTTAGTATTTCACTACTTGCAAGACAAAACTGATTGTGTGGTCCTAACTGTTCAAAATTCGAACACGTGACTTTTTACGTTTTTGCTTCGTTGCGTACGGTTTCTCGGACACTGATAGTAAGTCGGTCGGTTGAGTACACCAATCATGAATCACATGATTGTACGGCAGCATATCACACTGTTGACTAACAGAATCATGTGATTATCGATCGTCCAAGTTACGGGTAAAGCAGGAAACAGTGTTGATTACTGTTCCATCGCTGATGCATGTTTGTATAGTCACGATTGTGATGACGTCAGCGAGTATACTGCAGGGTAGTGTGACTCTGTGTGTACTCCTTTCATGTCTGGGGTGTGACTGTGACGCTGTGTATACGTCGGTGGGTGTGACGCCGGCAGTGGTGGGCGGAGAGCGTGTTGATGAAGGCGGGGCTAAAATGACGCCCAGCACTTACAATGCTGAATAACGCAGTATAATTCTACACGTAGGCTTTGTCTTTGTGCGTTGTAGCATAAGTAAAGTACAGTAAAGTAAAACGTGGATTTATATTGTGCATTACATTTAAAAAACCATAGCCTAATGTTTCGGATCGTCGATTATTATTGATACACATTAACGCACTGGAATAAAAGCCACGAAGTTTGGTTGTACGAAAACAGTACGATATGCAGTGTGTAGTTACTTAGCAGTGTTTCGATTGGCCACGCCCTTCACGCATAGTCACTGTTTCTGTAGCACAATATTGGTTATGCTCCTCAACCAATCACAATTCACCGCGCTGTGATCTACCCACTGTCCCGCCAAGTGTACACAGCGTCACACAATCCACTGCAGTAAGTAACGTCACAGGGCATCGTCGCATTTAACACTGCCTACGTCTGTCTAAGTTATTATTCTTAATACTGCAATGTCATGCACTAGTGCCCTTCGCAGAATCGCAGTATGTACAGCATATATGCCTCGCGTTTCATACTTTTGCAAGCTGTGCTGGTTGCTGCACGTGTTTCAATTAGTGTAAAATATAAACTATTTTTATACGCATCGCTTGTACATATTTAAGCTATAGTTGACTGTATCAAACCGGGCGCTTTTGCGTCCTTTTCTGGGCGCTGCTTGGTGCCCAGATCCATGCCGTGACTGTATATCAATGCGATCAACTGCGTAGAAGCTAGGATGAACGTGTCTGGCGAGTGACAGACAACCTCTGGTCATAAACATGATGGATGGCTCGAGTAGTACCATGCGTGCATGAGGCGTGTTTTAGCGAAGTGACAGTCAGATTCACGCCGTGATGACGACGAAGCTGCACAGCCGATGAAGCTACAGGGTTCTGCGGTCTACACGGTCTACAGACCACACGACAACGACCAACACTCATGCCTTTAACCCTTTGACGCTCACTGTTGCCATATGGGTACAGCTATAAAGCATCCTGTGCCTGCCAGACCGGGTTAAGCCAGCATTTGTAATTTTTGACATCCGGGCACTCTGACGCTCGGCCCTGGGCGTCAGAGTGCCTGGATGTCAAAAATTACAAATGACGGCTTAACCCGGTCTGCCACAGGATGCTTTTATACCCATATGGCAACAGTGGGTGTCAGAGTTAAAAGCATCGCATGCAGACAGACCGATAATAGGCCTGTGTAGCGACATTGACGTATAGGCCTATTCTGCATACACTGCTGTCAGCCTGTCTACCTCTCTAACGACTGTTAATTTGCTATACTTGACGTGAAATGAAATGACAGCCATTTGTTCAGTTGACTTGTCCAGTGAATACTGCACGGCCTATTCGACGGATTTCTAGCCGACCGTTCTTCTAACGGTCACGCTTATGCTACAATGTTGCCTGTCGCCGTCGTCGTCAGTAACGTTATGTATTGTGGCTAAACGGTGCGTCCTAGAGCAAAAGTTACTATTGATAGCCTATATTAAGTCATATATGCGTTATCGATTGGTAGCAAAATGAATGACCTTGACCTTTGTTTAGAGGTCGTATTAAGGTCATGTCAACCATTGCGTCACATTCGCCAGTGAATATCTCGCAAACCGTTAGTTTGGCTTGGTTGGTTCCAAAGGACTGCCAATAGGAAATGGCCTAGGGGAATCGAATGGTCACGTGACCGATGACGCACGTGACCCCGAAAGGTCAAGTCGCCCCAATATGCTTAGAGCACAATATCTCGAAAACGGCTGCAGATGCTATTTAGCAACAACCGCTAATTCTGCGGTGAGGCAATACGGTCGGCTATCCTAGCGATAGTGTGGCTTCTTATTGAATAATACAGGCCTATACACTCATGGCTAGCGCGGGATTGCGAGCCTATAGTGGGGTTCTGGTAGAAGAGCCCGCAGCCCCTGGCGTAGGGGATCAACAGGGGCAAAGCCCTCTGAAGCCGACGAGCTTCTTAGTGTTTTCAATGCATCTGCTCTAGTTTTGTGTAAAGTGACGTATTGTTTGAGCCCAAATTTAACGTTGCACAACTGACCTGTAATAATACACGTTAAAATAGGCCATGTAGCGACACTAATGGGTCACTCAGTGACCATTGTGACCCACGGAAAACTTGACCCATGACCCATATGACCATGACCCGCGGGTCACACACTCATGTCATCTGGGCGGTATGTCATATATGTCGCTGGAAGCCCAAGTCTTGTTTCACCAGCTCTGTTGTAACCATTCTAATCTAATATATCAAACTTTGTGGAATGACACTGTTATGTATGTTGACTTTTAACCCTTTGATGTGCAAGACCAGTTAAATCTCCATTTGCAATTTCTAATATCCGGGCACTCTGACGCTCAGGGCTGAGCTACAATTTGTTGCAGACATTACGGGCCTATCTTCATTCGTTCAGCCGTTGTTGACCCATATGCCAAATATGCGAAATTCCGAGAAAATTCTAACTCATTAATAGTTCAAGGCCATCGACTTTCGCGCCAATCGAAAGCACATATGCAACTTCCTACTAGTAGCTTTGGGCGGAGTTTGGGGTATTAAAAATATAAAAACACTACTAACAGAGGACGCTGTGTGCAGTGTTTGCGAGAGAAGCGCAAACAGATGAATAACGTTGTATTTATTAATCAGACGCAGGAATGCAGGTGCACTTTGAAACAGATCAATACACAGCAACTAACAACTCACGGACAGACAGACAGACAGACACGTTGCATAGCGAATCAACGCCACAGCTGTTAAATAACGCAGTACACAATGTACACAGTCACGCAGACACGTTGATTACGTTACGTTAGAACTAAGCCAAGCTCAGCAGCAGGAACACGTGACCTCGATCACGTGACGTAAACAAATGACACGTGCGTGCGCTGTTATTGGCTGCCGTCGTGTACGATGCACGAAATTACGGCAACTAAAAAAATTACATGTATGTACCCAGGTAGGAATAAGGCAATGACAATACAGTAGCCAAGGCGGGTCATCTGGGTGTCAGGGGTGTCCCCAGTACCCCCGCCACCCAGAACTGAGCCGCAAATATTCCATGAACACCACATAACAAAAGACACAGAGCATCAATTACACTGAACGGTGGCACCACCATTCTACCTGTATCGTAGTTAAAAAATAAAACAAAACTAAAATTGCACAGTAAAAACAAGATATAATTCCTGCATAGCAGAGGCTTGTACGCATCTGTATCAACGTTTCCAAAACCACGGACTATGATGCAAGCAATAAACAATTGTCTGCAAGTAGCAAACGTCAGTGTAGGACGATGCAGCCGACTGATCTTGCATGCTGCGGTGTAACACAGAGTCATCACAGGACACTGACAATCTCACTCCGACCATCATCGAAATCACTGTCATATACTTTACAAACAAACTCAGCTGGTACTACAAGACTTAAGTCGTCAACACAAATCGACCGTGAGACATTAAAGCCGGTCTCACACATAGCACCAATGAGTATGTATGTTGGTGGTCCACAGTCCCTGAGACTCATTCGTCAGTCTGTCAGCTGGCTGGCTACTTGGACATGCCGGGCTTCTTCGGTCGAGACGGTGCTCCGGTGGTAGCCGGCGAGGTGGTTGGTGTTCGGCGTGATGTTGTCACAGGGGTCGAAGGTTTAGGAAGTCGTGATGTGGCCGGTGATGCTCGCGCAGCGGTCGGTGTAGTCACAGTCCGAGTCTGTGCCACTTGTGTCTGGTACGTCACAGTTGTCGTGGTCCGACCGCCAGCTGACCGAGTGTCGACACGCGATGATGTCTGGACTTCGACGCCCGGCGACTGCGGACCTGCGTCACTGGACTCCGACACATCAGAACTCACTGATGCTCGACTACTGGGTCGACTACTGCCCTGACTCCCTGCAGCACAGACACACATCAACCCATCAGACGTCAGACAACGCACACCACACGTCCTAACAACCAGTACACACAGCCTGAGCCCACGGACACTACAGCCCGTGTATATAGGCCCTTAGGGCCATGTAGCAACCACAACTGCAGAGGGGAGCGGCAAGGGGATCAGACTAAGGACGGATTGCAAGAACGCCGCTCTACTTAACTAGCTACATAAAGTTCACTCAGCGTGAAAAATCGTTGTAGAAACAAAACCGACTCTCAAGTCAAGATGAGTCCAGTCCACTCTAATGTTGCATGGCGAAATCAGCCGCACAAATCCTCACTCAGTTGAGTAGCGCTCAACTGAGTAAGGATTTGAGTGGCGTTCTTGCAATCCGCCACAAATGACAAGTCCAAGGCTTTCAAGAAGACTCTTTTGGGTTGGTGACACATTCATCAAACATGGCATTGACCATAACAACGCAAATTCACTGCCACACAAGACACTGAATGATAACTGAGAAGTGAAATGAAACAACAAATCAAAGGAGTTATCAAGTCAAATCAAATCTACAGCCAAGGAATCAACGCACTACCTGCCTCCCACACAACAACTACATTACTGCCATCTTAGTCAACAAATAGCTCATCGCTGAGAAGCCGCACGTTCAAGTTAGTGTTGGTATAACACCATCTTTTGAATGAATTGAATCAAATGCATCAATGACGCTGTTAGACTGTAAACAGAATCCTGGTCAAAAACACTGCACAGTGCAATGTGCAGGTCTGCTCCTGTCAAAAGTGGACAGACAAACAGACAGACAGACAGACAGATTAACAGACAGACACAGTATGAAGTGATGTGAAACTAAGATTGGTTACTGTGTGTGTATGGAAAAACCAGGAAAAGTTGTTGTCATCAAATAAGTACTAAAGCTCATCATAGTGACATCACATTTTACTAACATCAGTGTTGGAAATGACCTAAAAGAACTGGGGGGGGGGAGGGTTAGCTGTCGAAATGTTTGAAATTTTGCCCAAGAATTGAAATTTAAAGCTGATTTTCATTCAAAAATGGGTGCCTGTAGACATAAACTGGAGGTTCAACCCCCAGCCCCCTACAATTCCAACCCTGACTGACATCATAAAACTGTGTACTTTGTTGCGTTGTTGCATTTTGCTAACTGTTATTAAACGAATATGCTATGTGCTATGACTGCTGTGAACGAGCCATCACGATGACAGAACTTACCAGGACTGGTGGTGCCGTGTACGTGACCGGTCGATGAGTGGTGATGAGTTCGTGACGTGGTTGTTGTGCGTGGTGACAGGATCTGTCGAACCTCACAGTCAGGGTGAACGTTGCCGTGTGACCGATGAGACTACACAACATACCTCACAGCTTACTCACAATACTCTACACACCACTGTACAAGTACAACACTCGTTATCACACGCTTCACTCTCATACACAGCACTACATGTCTAATTAACAACTGAACACAATTTGACTGACATTTCATACGATCTTCCGAGGTAATCTATCTACTGGTTTAGAACACGTAGCCTTCTCAACTAATCTCTTAGCTGACATGACAAAACTAAATGTAATTGCAACAACGATCAACATGAAACCTAAACAATACATAAAACAGGTAAACCATGTGCAAAAACTAAAGCCAACGAAATCAAAGTCTGCTTGGTGACCTCTTTTACGTACGCTTTCCAGCCAGGAAACAGACTGGTTCTATTCTGGGCCGAACTGGTTACCAATCAAAGGTTCCCACTGATGGGCTTGAGTTTCTGGCCTAAACTGAGTCAACTGTGGAGAAGGGAGCGACAGAAGCATCAAACCTTGACAGCAGAGCCGCTGGCAGCACTACTAGACCCAGTCGCTGTACTGTCCAGAGCGGCAGCAGCAGCAGCAGCAGGTCCGGCGCCAGGTGATGACTGTCGTGCCAACGCCCTCGACTTGAAGCCACTCATCGACTGACTCACTCCTTCAGCGAGGAAGAACTGTTCACGGAGCTCGATGTTCGTCTTGCCCTTAGCTACATCGACAGTAGTACAATGGACACACTGTAAACTGCTGGCTAATGAATATTCATGAGTACTGGACGCATCACAATCCGTCCATCACACGTTACCTTCACAAGACACTCGACTACTGTCAACGTCTGTGTGTCTCTGACAGCACAGCCTTTCATCCGCCACTTAGTACGACGTTCCATGAAGTCTATCTGTCGGTCATATTTGAAACATGTACAGAAAGTTATCAACGTTTACACAGTGAATCACTGAAACGACCTTCAAAGGTCATCCAAGGTCAATGGGAATGAGTCACCAGTCCTGTACTGTTTCGGACATTCATTGATGATAGTGAATATTCGATGATGTCTTTGAGGACAAACAAATTACAGAGAACAATGAACGAGTGAACAGAAGTGTAATGTTATGTTTCACAACACCAGCATGTGACACATGGACAGACACGGTCATGTGTGGCAGACTGGTTAACCCTTAATGGTCGTCTTCATGGACTATCACTTCATTCACTCTCTGGATTTATACTTTCTAGTTCTTTTCGTGTGACTTAGTGTATCTTGTTACATGTGCCCCAAGTTTACCGGTACATATTAAACGTTTCTGTATCGTATCGTATCGCATCGCATATCGTATCATACTGTACTGTCATAAGGAACTGATCGAAGGGGTTAATCATCCAGATAGCTCTCAGTCTCATCAGGCCCCCACCTCACAATCTTACAATAATACAACATGCATGCACCGTGCACACATAATACGCGACAATGAAAACATCAGTAAATAAATGTAACTGTAACACATATATCAAAATCAAAACACAGTGAGTGAAGCCAGTGACATGAAGCAAACTCTGGTAAAACCAAATGTGTGAGCTGCTCAAATGACCGTGCATCTATAGACACTAGACAGCAGTTCTGGCAGCAATCCTCCCTCTGAGTAGTGGCCAATTCACAGCTCATATGTGGCCAAACAGAGTTCACAAGTTGCAGCAGAGTTAAGCAGTGTATATACTACACACTGAACCGCCGAACACTGTGTACAGTGCATCTGTAAGTGTGAACCGACCCTTAATCAACAGTTTATGATCACTGCTGCTATTAACACTGCATGAAGGTCAGTCCACAAGTAAGTTACAAACAGGTGCTGTGTTATAATTGATGTGTTACTGATGAACTATACACTTCAGCTAGACTGCTCTGCCACATTCACTTTGTTATCAATTATTACTAGATGTGAACAAGTACTTCCATGGCGAGTAAACGAAGCATGCCATGTGAAATGCCTCACTATTTACAGACACACACGGCAATGCATGCTGCTACTTACAGCAAAGCCGAACTATCTCAAATGTCACTGATGCAGTCAAAGCAATCAATCAGTCACACACTAAAACACTAGAATCAAATCAAGTCCATTAGTACACAATTCCATTGTGTCCATTGTGTGCACAATTGATTTTTGTTACAGCTCAGATTCAGTTCAGTTTTCAAATATTTAGCTTTGTGTTCTTCAGCTTCTTTTGTGGCATGCACCACCACTAGGCGTGCGTAACGCAAACGTAGACATCAGTCTCTAGAGTGGACGATTCTAAGCCACATCGATTGCTTCATTCAGGGAGAGGTTATTGGATTTCAGGTCCTGCTGGATAGTCTTCATCCACGTAGTACGAGGGCGTCCTGGTGGTCTCCTCCAGTTCTCCAAGGGGAAGCTGTTAAAATCATCTTAGCATCTGTTTCGTCTGGCATTCGCGCAATGTGGCTAACAGGGAAAAACGCCGTGCTTGGACAACAGCCAAAAGGTGCAGTTGCCTGGTTGTTCGTATTCAGTAAGAAAATAATAATAACTTTTAGTTCATTTCAAACACAGCACGGTTCAGTTCAGGTTTCAACATTTATATCTACTGAAACTGCCAAGTTGTCTAGAAATATCTACTCTTCAATAGGATTTAGCTTTGTGGACTGTGGCAGTTTATTTAGGAAAATCGACAGCACGGGCAAGAAATTCTACTGACGGTCTGGATTGAAGCTGAGTTTTGGCTTTGTGCACACCCTTACCCATTAGGCCATTACATGACTCAGCACAAACTACTGATATTATTACAAATCATCCAGCACTCTGAGACAGCATTCAATACAGTCACTCGTGCAAATATTAGTCAGCAACTGAGCAAATAAGATACAAACTGTTAGCAGTAAACATCACACTGCAGTGAGAATGTCACTAATTGTCACACACACTGTTATCTATAAGAACGACGATGACATTTAACTCAGCGAATGACGAGGCATTTAGCAGTGGCATTCCACAACAACAATTACCTTCGTCATCCCACATCACTACAACATTTGACAGACAGCTGAGCTAGCTAATGTGATACTACACTTGAAACAACTCATCTCATGGTCAACATACTCGTCACGACAACAGGTGTGTGTCTGGGTGTGTGTATTCAAGCATCTCTCAGATCAGACTCGCCGATGTATAGAATGTAACCGACTACAATATGAAGCTGGAGCAATTCCAGTGTACATCACTGATTCTGCTATCGTGGATGTATGTTCTCTGTAAGAATAGTGGCACACACACCTGGAACATCACATGTGCAGGGGCGTTTCTAGCTGCAGCAGTTTGGGGTGGCCAGTGGAGTGGCCA
>Ga0056129_1000500_pt1 | contig 10466 bp, 8 predicted proteins | sample WorMetLIZISLAND1_FD_71118 | JGI IMG/M metagenome (GOLD analysis project Ga0056129, IMG submission 71118) | Marine gutless worms symbiont microbial communities from Max Planck institute for Marine Microbiology, Germany - Olavius loisae LIZARD... ...
ATTATTCGGCATGCACCATCAGTGCGTAGCTCCGCTTGCTGCCAATAGTCTCCACAGCGGCTTATTCAGAGCCAGTTCGATAGCATCCTCCAAGGTAAGGTTGTGCCGAGCTAGGTCGTTGAACCAGTCTCGGCGTTGAAGTCCCCAATGACAATCTTAAGATCATTCTTGCCACATCTGGAGAATGTTGCCTCGAGATCCGTATAGAACTGTTCATTGGTGGCTGTTGGGGTCATCGTACTTCCTGGAGGCCTGCCTGCTGAATTCACCACTCGATATAACAAGATTGCTACAAGTAAATGAGCCACAGCTACTAAACATTAATACACCACAGAATACTTGAAGGAAACAAGTGTCGAGATCTGGTACAGCTATTCAGCTTGTGACATGTATTTCTGGGCTGCTCAATGCCGTGGAGACCAGGATTATCAAGACTGATGACTCTAGAAAACCCTTGGATGTTGACTAGAGATATAAATACTCAACATGTGCTGGAAAGACCAACATCGAAATAGATAGTGGTGATATATATATACCATATCATGGTAACCTTGATAAAGACAAGGAAGTTGCAGCTGTATCAAGCGGTATGTTTTTTGACACATCTATAACATAAAAAGACAGGATACTGGTCGGGCTCAAGGTGATCGACTCGAGGCAATCCACTCAGATCAACTGATGATGACGTAGCAGGCAGCTGTGGCTGTACACTGCTAGACAGTATCCAATGGAAAACAATTTACAACAAAAAACTACACAGTGATACAAAGAGACGTACGTGTTATGATATTCTGTCCAATCATCATCTCAACTTGTTTCTTTTTGACTCTCGACTTTCCAAGACTCAGCTTCACTCCACTGTCAGACACACACAACTCCACATAATACGCTGCTACCAATACTCCTGGATTCCGCTTTTGCGTGTTTGTGTCACGGTATTCATAGCATAGATAATGTGTCTCCCAAGGCTGTCCTTGAGACAGCCACGGAAAGTCTGCAGGCACTGCTGGATCAAAACATCTCACTGATCTGAAGAAATTCCGTCCCAGTCAATGGTGTTGGTACTCTCATCGTTTTCTCCACTTTAGAATCTGGTAAACTGGCATCAACTGGTACCAGATGAAGCCGGTTCACCAGGGAGGGAGAGATTTCCATCGCCATCTCCACTTTAGAATCTGGTAAACCTGCATCAACTGGTACCAGATGAAGCCGGTTCACCAGGGAGGGAGAGAGATTTCCATCGCCATCTCCACTTTCGAATCTGGTAAACCTGCATCAACTGGTACCAGATGAAGCCGGTTCACCAGGGAAGGAGAGAGATTTCCCATCGACCCTCTAGGACTTGATGCTGCACAGTTTCTTTATAGACTGCATGGCCTTCATATCATCCAATGAACAGTGTCAAAGCACTGAAAGGCAAGACTACAGGCAGAGACTACACAAGAAGTACAAACACCCACATACAGCCAACAACTGATTTGACAGAACAGCAATATACCAAGACAGTATACTATCACAGCAAGCAAACGATCGTCAAGACGAACCGCTGACTAGTTTTCTCATCAAAGTATATTTTCATAGATCCATCGCCACAGCTGACCACAATTTCATTGAGACGTGGATGCCAGATACAGCGAATCACGCTCTGCAGTTTCAACACAACAGAACAAAATTAAACAATTAATACTCAAAATTTTCATGATATATTTTAACCCTATGTTGCCCATATGTCATATGGGTACAGCTATAAAGCATTAAGCCATCAGTTGTAATTTCCTGGGCACTCTGACGCTCAGGGATGAGCGTCAGAACGCTCAGGGATGAGCGTCAGAGTGCCCAGATGTCAAAAATTACAAATGACGGCTTAACCCAGTCTCGCACAAGAGGCTTTATAGTTGTACCCGTATGGCAACGGTGGGCATTAATGGGTTAAAACTTGAAGCCAGGAAGGTTTGACAAGTAACAAAAGTTTGACAGCATAAACGAGAAAGCAAAGAACACATCAAGCTGTAAGCCGACATGACATGACTTGCCGACTCTGGAGCTACATCGAGCTCAGCTGATGTCGTCAGAGTCTGTCGGTCTAGGAACACCAGCTTCCCAACACCGTCACCCTTCTTCACCGACGTTCCAGTTATGACGAGCTTATCATCAGGACTGAATATACAGTCCGTCCTGCAGCCACCATCAACACAAAAAAAAACATATCAGTTTGTAATCTGTGAAAGTCGACAGTAGTAATCATATTGTTCGTATACTGAAACTCTCTTTCACTCTCTCAAAATCATTTAGAGACTTACGTTTATATAGTACAAGCAATACAGAACAGTAGCATCCTTAAAGCTACTGTTACAGTGGAGAACATGCATCTGGTAAACAAATTAATAGATATGGGTACTATCGATACACTGTAACAACACGTACATCGGAAACAGGTTGCAGAGGTTGTCCACAACACACAATGGCTTCTTGAACTGCCGAATATCCCACAGCTTCACCGTGTCATCACCTAAACACGTGCAACAGTGTGATCACAGTTGTCAATAAGTCGGCCAGATGCAATCAACGACTTACACACTAATAGTGCACGACTACTTTTCAGTCGCCACAGCACTAAACAATATCGTTAAACCTTTACATTTAGCGGTCTTTAAATTTAACAACTTTTCATGTAAATCTATTTCAGTGCCCTTTATTATCGGCGCCACACAGTGATGTAAGTACTGGTAATTGTAAGCTTTTAATGCAAGTATGGAATAATAAGTAATCTGTTTATTTATTAGGAAAACTGTACACAAAGTACAAAGTAAATACATAGTAAAATACAACGATGAAAAACGAAAAATAGTCTGCCAACTTCAGTAAACCATCTCGCACTTTAACTTACCATTCAGACAACAAACTATACACAGTGCACTGGACATCTGTATAGCTGGCAGACACAGAACGACTTATGATATGCTCGAACGAGTGATATGATTAGGAATTAAAAGTACAGTTATAACGTTGCAAACAAGTGATACATTGTAAAACACTGTACCACGCGACAGTTGCGCCTTAATTCTGCATGTTTGTTAACTCCGGGGAAAATTGTGGAATACAACTGTGAAACTGTGGAATGCTCAATGTGAACAATGAGGGTTTAGCAGTATCAGCGGCCGACCAGTTAATCACCTCCACGAGACGCAAGAGTGAGATTGTCATATGAGAAGCAAAGAGACGTCGTGTCAGAGCCGTTCATGTGAGCAGTCATGTTCTTCATTGCAACGTTCACCTATGCACATCAGTCCACCACACACGCCAGTAGCGTCGAGTCTCGGCAGAGTACAAAACAGACGCAGCTGCAGTATATCTACTGTGGTTGATTGATTGACTGAGCAGGGTTTAACGTCTCCACCAACACAGTATAGGTTATACAGGCGACGGTTTTTTACAGGTCACAAGACCCAACCAACAGTATCAAAGTACTGAAGGAAGACAGAGATTAAACAATTAACAGAAAAAATACAATAATGACACAATAAACACAAAACACAGCAAATCCCCTAGTCTACAATAATATGGGGTGACTAGGGGATGTCTCCCACAGAGGGCAGGGTTGCCAGGCCTGAACGGCGGTGGGGCTGTCGCTGCGGTACCCCCACTACTGTGGTCAAATGAACACTGAGTTCGTTAGTTATCAGAAATGTGACACGATGTGGTTAGGACTGGTGGACTAGTTGTGCTGTAGAAACATAACAAGTGTTTATCAGATGAGCTACAAATTGCAGGTTTAAGAAGTTGTTAGTTAACTATTAACTGTCTATGAGATTCTGCTAGGTGACTGCACAATGCTATCAACAATGCAACACAGCAGTTGTCATCTGTCAGTTCACAGGTATAGTGTGCCATTCAAACTGCCTGACATAATAAGATCATGTAATGCAAAGAAAAGCCCGCCTGCAGTTGTAACAGCCCAACATTACAGGCAAACAATAGTTGTACTGGATCGTGACGCCTGTTTCCTTCAGGTATTTTGTAATGTGTTAATGTTTAGTAACTTTGGTAAGTGACTCATTTAATTGTTACGATTGACGTTTATTGACAAGCAGTGTTGACAGAATATACTAACAGCTGAAAGTAAGTTGCTTTTGTACAAACTGCACAACAGCAATAGCTGAACGTCCTATAACACAGACATCTGACCATCTATGCACTACCAATGTTGTGTATAATTAAACAGAGATCTGGCAACGTACAAAGAGTTTATTGTGATCCCAGATCTGAATGGATCCGTCTTGGCAGGCAGCTGCAATCCACCGACCTTCTTGGCTGTATGTGCACGTGGTTGGGATAGCCCGCCGGCCCTGCACTGTCTTCGGCTTGATTATACTCTTGTGCTTTTTGCCGTTATTAACGTCCCACAGTCGCAGTGTCCTGAACAATTACAGACAATTGTCTTTGAATATACGCATAGGTTGAACGATAAACTATAATTCAAAATGAAATTCAATAACAAAACAACCTTTTATTGATACCGTGTAAGAATTGCAACAAGACCTACATTGGTGAGACAGGCCGAGCATTTGGAGTAAGGCTTCAGGAACATCGACAAGAAGTCTCTCAATGTGATGTCAGGGCATACACATGAAACACTAGCAGATCACTAGCCGGTGAACAGAACAAGTCAGCAGTCACAGATCATGCTATCTCTCTCAACCACGTCATAAATTGGGATCAGGCCAAGGTCATCGACAGAGAAAGCAACAGAGTGGACAGATGGATCAAGGAGGCGATACATATCAAGAAGGAGCAAGACAAGTCGATGAACAGAGACAAGGGGTCTTACCAACTCTCCCACATCTACGACAACCTGTTCGCCCCGAAACTGAGCGGCGAACGGCAATTAGGCAGACCGTTCTGACGAAGGCTCCAGTCGAAGCCGAAAGGTCAACAGTAATCAATAAAAGGTTGTTTTTTATTGAATTTCATTTTGAATCATAGACAATTGTTGCGACACGACACTGAAAATACTACATCTGACATAAACCTATATTTTGTAAGCAATCATTTAAAAAACAAAGTAAACTCATAAAAGCAACATTTGCAGAATTCTGAGTTATGTTTATAGTCACTTTCTGCACTTAAATATGAACAACTGAAATTATGCACAATCCTGTTGTAATATAAATTACAAAACAAACAATACAAGACGATGCTTATAAACATAGAATCACCCATCATTCGAGCAAGTCATGAATTCCTCTTTGTTCTTTGGATGCCAACAACCAGCATTCAACATAGCAGTGTGTCCCTGTCACATTTTACACAATGAATAGGCCTACACAACACAACAATGTATAACGTTCAGATCAGGGTAAGAATTGTCGGGGGAGGGGGTTGAATCCCCCCAGTTCATGTCTACAGATGCTCATTTTTGAGTGAAAATCGGCTTTAAATTTCAATCCTTGGGCAAAATTTCAAACATTTCGACATCTGAACCCCCCAGTTATTTTAGGTCAATTCTCACACTGGTTCAGATAGACAGCAATTAGCCACCAGGCTTCCCAGTGTATGTATGCTCAGCTAGGATCTCATTCTATTAAAATCACTGGATGAAGCCAAGTATCAGTATCAGAGTTAAACATTCATTAAAACTCGTCTTTCTCAGCCAGCTGTGAGTGACACTACCATCAACCATGGTCACTTCACAGCGACTGTGACTTGCATAACTCGGTTAGATGTCTCGACATTTCCACGATGTCACCTCAATTATTTCTCTTACACCACTTTGTATTACATCAACACCACTTTGTACAGATGCATTCTACTGACAACACCTCCGATGTGATGACTCAACTAAGTGGACATGTGCAAAAACGTTTGATAATATTGTTAAATAAGGTTTACCATAGCAGTGGCATTAACAATCAATTATCCCACTCCTGACTCTCCCACTCCTGACGCATGTAACACAGCAACATAAATCAATCAGCCAGTTAACCCTTTAAAGCCTACTGTTGCCATACGGGTACAGCTATAATGCATCCTGTGCCAGACCGGGTTAAGCCGTCATTTGTAATTTTTGACATCCGGGCACTCTGACGCTCAGTCCTACGCTCAGTCCTGAGCGTCAGAGTGCCCGGATGTCAAAAATTACAAATGACGCCTTAACCCGGTCTGACACAGTATGCATTATAGCTGTACCCGTATGGCAACAGTAGGCTTTAAAGGGTTAATACAACCGACTGATATCATAATATACCTTTGTGCTGGCCATGTCACAAATGTACTGATCACCCTTTGGACACTCCAGCAGTTCATGGGCATCTCGGTCCAGTACCTTGGCCTGAGCGTTGCCTGATATTACCAGAATGGCATTACCAGTCGGACTGAATTTCAAATCACGAATGGCATGACTGCACAGCACATACAAGACACGCTGCAGATTAAAGAATGTTAAGATTGTGTTTGAATTTTTCATGCTTCTTGGAGGAAAAAGCTCTCGGCACTTTCTAGTTTACTGATAAAAATGTCGAAAAATTATAGTCAGTTTATGATGTGATATGTTATGGTGCTACATAAATTTGATATTATTATTACTGTTATCACAACGAAAGCATCAGTTCATTTGCTGGCTTTTCTGTAACAATGAAAATGACAATGTCAGCTAGCAACTGTTGCTATGTATGAAGACACATAGACAGATGGACAGACAACAATCTGAATGACGGACTCATACAGCCAGTGGTTACAGCAGCTCTTCTCACAATAACTGACAGACAATGGATATTAACAGCATCAACAGGCCACACCTTTCACACGGAGTTATTGTTCTGAAAGACCGCAGCGAGGAGTCCATCCCAGCAAAGTCCCAAAACTTCACATCATATTCGTATCCACCAGATACAAGTCGTGCTCCGGACGGATCAAGACTCAAAGCAGACACCTGACATAACACATCTGTGACTGAATATATGCCGAACCAATCAACTGACCAAACGCCCAACATTTATAAGAACAAATGCAATTTATATTCATACACAGCAATATGTTATTTACGAACGGTTAATTCTGCCAGGCGCCAGCACACCAAGCACTCCGGTGTCATGTTGACCTGACTCTCGGCCATCCTCCCGAGCAGAGCTGGAAGCATTGTCCAGGTCGTCCGAACAACCAATGGATCGACCAGCTCCGCAGTAACAACAATGATACACCACCAGCTGACCTATGGAGAAGATGCACCATGCGTGGTCATATGGCAGTGATGCTACGGTCCTCGACGATTACGCGTTGATGACGACGAATTCCAAAAAAAACAAAATAACTAAGAACACGATTTAAAATGGATAAATTGCAAACAGTAACAGTAAAACTGTAAGGATATAAAATGAACAACTGCCATCAGACATGTCTGAAAAAAAACAAAGCTAACACTTCTGTTACTACAAAACTAATCTTACCGGCTTTCTTCCATGCTCTAACGACACTGCACTGTCACGAGGAATACGATGTAGTGGATTCTGTCACATACAACCATACAAATCTCCTCAAAAAACTATCACAACCACACTGTAATCTCCGAGTAATATAATTTTTTGACATACTACAGTACAAATGCATTCCTAGGTTCATTGTTTTCAGTTCATTTCAGTTCAGACTGGCAAACAAAAGCCACTAGTTATCGACTGAAACACGAACAGCTTTGAAGACTTAAATGGAAACAACAGAATGATTGATTGATTCAGCAGTGTTTAACATCTCCACCAACACAGTATAGGTTATCTGGGAGACAGTTTTAGAGGTCAAAGGACCCAACCAACAGTATCAAAGTACTGAAGAAAAAAACGCTACAAAGGAAAACCCAGAAAAAGCAAACAACACAAAATACAGCAACACAATTAAGAGACACACATATAAAAAACACAGCAAGTCCCCCAGTCTACACTAGTATTATGGGATGACTAGGGGACGGCTCCCACAGAGGGCAGGGTCGCCAAGCCTGAACGGTGGTGGGGCTGCCGCCGCGGTACCCCCAGGCGGAAATAATAACAAACTCAAAACATAAGTAATGCCAGCAATACATGCTCAAGAAACTGCACCAGAAACTTGTGTAATACACTTCATGAAAAATTTGACGCAAGCTCAACAGTTTCTTGCAAAACGACAACTGGCCGGCCAATAACGTTGCACGGTCGTGTCACATGCTGGGCAGTTTCTGTCTCGGAATAGAGCTGTGCTCAACTGCGTGCAAGAAAACTGTACAAGAAAAACTTTTGCCAGATTGACCGACACACGTGCAAGTTTCTTGTACAAGACGACTTATACAAGTTTCTGGTACAAATTTCTTGAGTGTGTGTCGCCAGCAAACTATACGCAGTAACATCAGCACATGACGTCAAGCACCGATAAACATTTTAAATGCAACAGCAGATAGGTACAGAAAGTACAACCTCCTCACTATCACTCTCATCAGAGTCATCACCACTGGAAGCCTCATCTTCCTCTGAACCTCTGTGTTCTTGTCTAGTATCAGATGCTGAAGCGTCAGGTACTGGTGGACCAATCTCGTCATCACCGCTTTCATCATCCCACTGCTCAACGCTGCCTTGATCGAGTCTCGGTGATGCTGCAGCAGCTGGGGCTGGCGGTCCAATTTCATCGTCATCAACATCATCATTGGTGTTAGTTGACGGCTGTGGCTGCCTAGTGTCCGAGGGAGAACCAACACCGTCTTTGTCACTGTCACTGTCACTATCCCTGCTGGCAACTCGTATGCGTGACTTGCTCGCTGACGACGACCTGTGAAATAAAGACTTTTTGTTGCTTTGATCATTGTCCTTAATATGAACGGTTTTCATCGACGAAGAAACATCAGCGGAAGAAAACGACTTGGAATGACTGTGAGAAACATGTTTCATGCCAGCATCATCAGCAGCATTATCATCATCATCTATGTGACTTGCTGACAGCAGCCGATCGCGTTCTTCTGCCGCCATCTTCTCTTCCCGTTCAGCTGATCAGCATACAATATGCAAATGCACTAAAACTATCAACCATTTAATCATCAACTGAATCAAGTATTCCAATTTTAAAAGTGACCAAAAAATCAATTGTGCTATTACTGCCGCAGGTCAGCTCAGCTAAGCATTGTAATAGGCTTGATCCTATTGTCGTCGGTCTGTCTGTTCATCATAAAATAAAACCTGTGATGATGCGGTTTTCACCAAATGGTAATCCAAAGACTCTAGTGTTTTGGCGATGTAAAGATGTCATGGAAAGTTGAAGGGCATCACCCCATAAAACAGTTTTCTATAGGTATCCTCAATCTACAATTTCGAAAATCGGCAAAAACGAATATTGCGACAGCAAGATCAAATGCTGCATAATTTGATGACAATCAGGCTCAAAAAAAGGTCAAATCTTTACATTTCTTTCATTCTGCACATGCTGTGTCAAACCGGTAATGGCAACATGTGCTATTATGCCACATATATTACAGCCTCAGAGTTCTTAGATAAACTGCACAATGCTTCCTCAAGCATCACATGGAGTTGTACTTGCAAATTTGCAGCTATATCACGCTATCTCAGAAATGGTGCACAAAGCTTGTGCCAAAGCAACTACAGAATGTGAATACAAAGTCACATGCAATCTACTGAATGGTGACATTTCCAATGACCTTGAGTGACCCAACTGACCCCTATCAAACTGGTTTCAAGGTCACGGTCTTTTCAAAAGGAAAATATCTCAAAACGGTGCATTTTATATTGTCCAACTGCAAATAATTCATTTACTTAACCTCCAGTGTAATGTGCCGCTGATGTCCCTCGGCGAATAGCTGTGTCTCTTGTTGATTTAATTGCAGTTCTACGTGCATCACTCTATGCTGTTAAAACAAATGCTGCTTGCTCTAATGCACACACATTACAATGCACTTGTAAACAGCTAGCTGGGATTCACTGTAGCTAGAGGACTGCACTTAACAGTGTAGTTAAAGATAGTATGCACCCTGTTAATCCCCTTTCTAAGTAACTGTAATAACTCATGCTACATATTGACACAAATGCACAGTTCAGAGCTATCAAACAAAGTGGCACTCAAATGTGCTGAAACAGCCAAGTTTTATTTACAGTATTTACAGTACATTAAAAAGAAAGTTTTAAAAACAAAGGCTAAGTATATACCGAGCAAAGGCTGGCTTCTCTCAATAGCAGTCTTTCGAGTTTCCTCGAACACTGCCATGAAGTCAAACTGTCTGGCGTGTTTCTTACCTGAAAAACACAGTATCTACACTAACAATAACAAAACAACAAACACAGATTCATAACCAGATACCACATCTCTGACAAAGGCCCTTTAGCCCTCCCCCTCACACCTGCCCTCACATAGCAGTGGTAGTGATGCCTCATTGTTGTCAATCAACCTGACAAATGTTGTAAAACTCGGCCATACGGCTGAAATATAGATACTGCGTGTGTAAAAAC
>Ga0056129_1000501_pt1 | contig 10460 bp, 5 predicted proteins | sample WorMetLIZISLAND1_FD_71118 | JGI IMG/M metagenome (GOLD analysis project Ga0056129, IMG submission 71118) | Marine gutless worms symbiont microbial communities from Max Planck institute for Marine Microbiology, Germany - Olavius loisae LIZARD... ...
AAAAGAACTTAATTCCCAGGTTTATTCTGCATAATCTCACCTTCAAGAAACTTCAAAAAGCGTTAAATTCGGTTAAAATTTAGCGAACTTATGGTGCTAAATGTAATGTGCTACTTTTTTCTGAGACACGGTGTATAAGTGACCTATTAGCATATTTCACAGTGTTTATAACAAAAAATCTTACTTAATTACTTACTTACTTCTAGATTTTGGCCAATAACAGGTCTAAAATAGCTCAAATGACTTTTAAAGGTCACTCAAGGTCATTCGTAGTGGCACTATCAACAGTACACATGCCACTTCCATTGTGACTATATCACTATCTCAAACCGTTTCAGAGACATTATCACTTGAATAGCAGACGCGACCAAAAACGACCTTCAATAGACCTTCATTTTTGATACAATAACTAAACATAGAATCCAATATAATTATGTATGAGTAACTAAATGCTAAATTTACGTGATATATTGGATTCGCAGAGGTTTCAAACAGCTGAAATGACCTTCAAGGTCGTTCAAGGTCATCAGCGACCACGCGGTTTGATAAAAGTTCCTATTAATGTTCAACAGTAACTACAACTCTGCGTCACATTGTGTTCGAGATAGTAGCACTTGTTTGTTAAACAGAAGCTACATGACCTCTTACGACCCTTTGTTATGAATGTAACAAAACGCTGTATGGGGGAGGACGGACATTACTGTTGATGATTCTATAACAATACATCATTATATTTGTACTGTAGAGTTTGGCCGTCCACAGCTTTAGAAAAACTAAAATCACCTTGAGAGGTCACCCGAGGTTATTGTTGACCACAGGGTTTGATAGAAAAGAAGATATACAATTTTGAGATAGTCAACCACTGTAACTATAGCTCTATCTCGCACCGTTCTCTAAATATAGTGACTGGCCAAAATCGTGCAATTTTCATATCCGCCTTTTTATTCGAGGCTCCTGCTGGGGGTGACTACAGTAGAATGGTAGGGCTATCCAGTGACATCGACCCCTGCAGCTCCCTGCACGCCGTTCCCTCCTCTGTCCCCTTTGTTTTACAACTCGCAATCAGTAAGCGTCAGTTCTCACTTTGCCACCCAGTCGAACGCAATGCCACTCGGTGCCGCCAGTGTTCGCCCGGTGCGCAGGGTCTGTGTAATCGCCGGGTGCTTGTTGTTGACCGGTATCGTGGCACGTCGAATGGCCTTATCGGAAGTGTCCGTCCAGTAGACGAGGCGATGTTCCGTGTCGACGGCGAGTGATTGAATCCTTCGTCCAGTGACGACGACATCGCTGTAGTCGATCTGCTTCGCTTCAAGACTGTACTTACGCACCTCATCACCGACGGCGATCAGTAGCACGGAGTTCCCACCTGACACGCAACAGTCAGGCCACGTTCATTGGTTGAAGGCTGCTTGGTGCTCAATCTGCACTCATGGAACAGCCGAGTGAACTCTCGCAATGGCCTAGCCATGATGACAGCACCTTGAACACTGACATTATTGTATTGCGATTGTTATTTTACCCGTATATACACCGTGTCCCAGATTAAAAAGGGGGCCACTTTAGTTTTCGTCACAACTTTTACAGTTGTTAAGCTATTCTCAAAATTTTTGAAGCTTGCAACTTCGCATATTTTTCTGCATCTACTGATGTACAGCAATTGTCCACCACACCTTAATTATGCGACCACTTTACCGTGCGGAAACTATAGCAATAAAATTGGACAATTTTAAACATTTTGCTGACAGAGTTCAACAATATCATGCCTAAATGAGGCACGATAATTTGTTCGATACAGTGACACACACCTGATTTGCGGCCACCGAACTCCCCCGAAGTAAATCCAGTTGACTATCGGTATTGTGTTTCGAGTATTCTGCAGGAGAAAGTGCATGGAACTCGATTCGCGAACATCTATAAACTGAAGTGCAACGTCTTCGGGAATGGGCAAAACTGGATCACGAAGCAGTGGCGTCACTGTCTTAGGGCCTGTGAGACCGCTAATGGAGGAGACTTTGAGCAAGTTTTCTGAACATGTTAGATTGTGTGTTAACAAATTATCGTTCCTTATTTAGGCATGACATTGTTGAATTGTTTCAGCAAAATGTTTCAAATTGTCCAATTTTATTGCTATAGTTTTCGCACGGTAAAGTGGTCGCATAGTTAAGGTGTGGTGGACAATTGCTGTACATCAGTAAATGCAGAAAAATGTGCGAAGTTGCGAGCTTCAAAAATTTTGAGAATAGCTTAACAACTGTAAAAGTTATGACTAAAGTGGCCCCTTTTTATCTGGGACACGGTGTATAAGTACCCAGTACATAAATAAATAACTGCGTAATAATTATAATATATACATAGACAGTTGGAATACGACCCCAGAATTTTAAATGAAAATGCAGAGACGCCAGTGCAAATTGTTATCTCCCAGATTATGACAACAGTTTCCCAATACTTTCAGCAACACTATAGGTCTAAATTGGGAACTCAGGAGCACACAAGGAATTAATGCAAAATGTAATTACGAAAAAATGTGAAAGCGCCTATTGCACCTAAACTTGTTGAAAACTTCAAACTACAGACCCTCTGCTCAGAACGTATCAGCATTCTTATCGGATCTACAGCTGTACACCACAAGTGAAAGTTGTTATGTAGGAAGTGTGAAGCGTGTGAAGTGTACCAGATGCCTTGCAGCTTGCGACAGTTGAAGTGGTGACCTGACTGAAGCCAGAGTGACAATGACACTTGTACGAGCCTTTAACGTTGACACAGAGGTGTGGGCAGTAGTTGTCAACCCAGCGAGCACACTCGTCAACGTCTGCAGACACACATCACCCACCAGTCTAGCGCCGACAATGTAGGTAAACAGACACAACAATGCGCTTAGTTTGCCAGAGGAAAACTTCTAAGGATGACGACAGAGCAACATTCCGTACAGTTGAATGAATGCCTGGTCATCTGACCAAGAGTTTCAAAGCACTTAACGTACATTTATAAGAAAGTCCGTTTCTTTGTGTTAGCAGGTGACTGGGTAGTTGTAGAGGGTGACATAAGGGTCTGGTGATTTTTCTGCTGTAATATGATGTTCATGCCACACTGAGAATTAACAGTAAGATAAATGATGGAAAGATGTGACGCAGCAGGGTATGATTCTGTTATTAATTTACCGATGCAAGACTTGTAGTCTTCAGGTGAAACTCTGAATCCATCGCGGCAGTGGCACATGTAGCCGCCGGAGTACAGCGTCGTGCAGCTGTGAGCACACAGTCCGTTGTCCGTCTCACAAGAGTGATTGTCGTGCTTAGCTACAACAACAGACAGCTCATCAGCCTCTCTATCTACCATTCACATGACATCATACGGTGAGTCGGTGGCACTACTGGTAGCGTGTCTGACCAACAATCGGAAGGTTGTGGGTTCGAGGCCTACTAAAGTAGTGTGTATCACAGTGTTGACAGGTAACCACCTGGGGTAAACTGTCCGCTGTGGCCGGCCACCACTCCTTCTTCCGTGCTGTAGGAAGTTGGAGTTTAGAATGTCAGCGTTGATGGACTCGAATCTAGCAAGGGTAAATGGTAAGAGCGCTAGACAAAGCTGATGCTATACTGACGCTTTCCAGCGCTCTATAATATCGGGAGCCATTTACAATTTACCATCATTAAGCCCCGTCCCACACAGTGGGAACAGGGCTTTACATGATGTCTGTCTTGTCTGTCGGTCTGTCTGTCGTCAATTGTCACTACATGCAAGCTGTTATCTAGCGCTAGTTACCCAGTTATCCCTGCACTCGTGGTGCTACCACTGCCTACCTAATATCAAAGGTTGCTAACGATCGACGTGTGTGGAGTGCGGACTGTCAATTTGTGGATGCTGATCCGCAGGCACTGTTTTGATCCACTGACATGGAACATTGTAGATTTGCACAGAAACATTATTAACGCGGATGCAACCAGGGCAGACAAGCTACCTTGCAGCCCTAGACTTCACTATTCTCACATACCCTTCTTACCTTCCTTCCCTTCCACCCTCCTCTCCTTTCCCCTCCCTCCCCTAAAAATTAGGTCCCTTAAATAGAGCTGAGGGTCTGTAGGTGAGGTCTGGGGTGCAGCCCCAGCAGAAATCGAATTCTGTGCATTTTGGCCTTAAAATCTGACATCTGGCGGCACCAATTTTACTAATTTAGCAAACTAGCATAGAGTCTTGCTCAATACACTTTGGCAGTGAAGCGATACATTTGTTTTCTGTAAGAGTTGTGCACCGACGGAATAAACAACTACAACAAGTCACTGATTCTGCCAGCATCAACTTCTTTAAGCACACACTGCTACAGCTAAGTAATACTTCATCACAGACTGATGGTTTTGTTGGCCCAATGGTCTTGCCAGTTTCTCAGGGCCACACCTGGTAACTTTTAAACTATGACTTCTCCAGTGCTGCCATGGTGCTTTGTTCGCAATGTATAAGTCATTATATATGTGTGTTCCATTCAATTGTCTTGTGACAAAACACAAACCACATCCAGTTTCATCTGATCCATCATCACAATTACGAACGCCGTCACACAGCTGGGAAGAGTCAATGCATCCATGATCTGCGCACTTGAACTGACCGAAAAAACATTCCCTTGACCGAGTTGCACCTGCAACATCACAGCTACATTATACCCCACTCTGTCACAACCGATGAATTGAACTGAGGCAGTGCAGGGACAAAATGAGTACAAGACCAACACATGACCACATACATCACATACAAACAACAGCCCGAAAACAGGCTTAGCAATAAAATCATTCAAACTAGTTTCAGCTGAAAATTCGAGGGTTTACTCTACCTGGGGACGTCCCTTGATCTCAGTAGCATAATACCATCAAAGCACACAATACCACACATCCACAACAGCTAGTCCTGAATTCTGATCCCACGTGCGTGAATGTGTGGCATATCAGGTGACAAAGTATAAGTTCTTATCAGGGCACTTGGTAAACTTTAAGAAGCCATATCACCGTCACTTCACTGTCACTTTTCAGAATTGTCAGATATGGATTTTACCACTAAATTCTGCATATATATTTTTGCATCGCGCAATATGTGAAATGAGTTATAAAATTTAGGCAGCTAACCTAAATGAAGGCTGATAATGAAATAAGTACGTAATAAAATGCTGTATTCTGATTAGTGAAAACGTGAGACTGTGTAAGAAAGGAATAATATTCGGGAAATTTATGCATATATTTAAGGCTCGAAATAATGAAATGACACAACATTTTCACGAATTCACACTGCTATGAATAAAAATGTACCACAATTACGCACAGATATCGTGATTGTTTTCATCAGATCCGTCACCGCAGTCATCAGCCTTGTCACAGAGACGCCAACGAGCAATACACTTGTAGTTGTCACAACGAAACCGTCGTTCGGGATCACACTCGATGGAATGACATACTGACTCTGTCTCATCAGATTCATCACCGCAGTCATCATCTCCATCACACATCCACTCCGGAGCAATACAAATCTACAGCAAGCAATTAGATTATATGCAAATCTGTACAGCATATCACAGTTATCATAGTTACACCTCCAATGCTCTGAATAGGCAGGCCATGTGCAGCAGGCTGAATACAAGCTTTGTAATAAGCTGTTAAGGTCTAGCCCCATTATTACAACACTCCCGGAGACAATTACGCAATATATTCAGATTACTATCACTAACACTAACATCACTACAATACTTTCTAGTTTTGTTTATATGCCCTGTTTTTCAGAATTATACTCCAGGCAACTGACAGTAGAGCCTATGGGATTTCTGTAGCAGATTTTTACATGCTAAATAACATTTTTACTGACCCACCAGCAGTGTCAGTCAACAGTGATTAAGCACAAATATGTATACAATATTTTTCTGCATTAACATCCATTTTCATTTTAACATTTCATTTCAGTTTGATTTTTGGCCAATTATATCTTCAGCTGAAGTAGCTCCTTCTGGTCTTGGTACGGTGCAATATGATGCAATATGCCTCAAGTGATTATCCAAGAGACAAACCGTGTTATCACACTGGAACCGATTAGCAGGGCAGTGACGTCCGTTTGGAAACCGTGTTGGACAAGAAACCTCATCAGAAGCATCCTGACAGTCTTTGTCGCCGTCACACACGAACTCCATGTCAATACAGTGGTTGCTGCGGCAGCGGAACTGATCGTCAAGACACTCGCGGTACTCTGTATCCAGCAACCATCAGTACTGGGTAACTCCAGACACTGTTTAGCCCAATTTACTAACTCCAGACTGTGTTTAGCCAACTACTACACGTCAGGCTTGGATACCGAACTGTTTCTTTGGGGTTTGCTTCACTTCAGCAGAATGTCATAGGCTAAAAGTCTTTTTGGTTGCCTAAACAAAACTAACAGTGTTGTTACACTTTTTTAAAGTGTTGTCCTTGAAATAAGGAGACCCCATGTCCATCGATTGTCATAAGTCAGCCAGGTAACACAGATAGAGTGTCTGGATAGGCAGCGTCTCGTATGTATCTGGGTAGTGAGTTAAATGCTGTCGGCATGGAACAGGAAAAAGCATACGTTACCAAACTTTGTCCTAAACTGTCTGTGTTGCAAAGTCAGACCAGTGGGCTTAACTGCGACTGAGTAAAAGCCACAGGCTGCTCAATGCTGGAGAGCGACCGATAGATATTGCACGCATGAAGCGACATAGGTTGAATCAGACGCATCACTGCCTCAGTGAACTTGGAGTCATGTGCTCACTAGGATGGAGTAGAGGTTCTACCATGGTCAGCATGCAGACACAAAGGTAAAAGGCAAAGGGGGCCATACTCCTGCTGGAGCGTAGGTGGGGTGCTCATCTCCTCCACATTGGCCTTTGAGCCGGTAGGTGGATAGACCACTGAGTCTGTGACGCATGGCCAGTGCGACGCCAGACCTGCAGTTAACCTTCCCAGCTGCAGAACATCACCGCCCCTTGGCTGGTACCAAATTATACTGCTTGGAGACAGAGGCTCATGGGTGTGAACAACTTGCCCGGAGTTGCTAGCCAGCAATGCACCCGCCGGGAGTCGAACTTGTGACCTCCCGATCACAAGTCGAACGTCCTACCACTACACTACCGAGCCATAGACCTACACTACTGTGTCTACACTATGCAGACACAAACCAGCCAGAACTGGGTTACAGTAGCCATACACTGGACAGCACTGTCTGCAGATGCCAGGGATGTTGTCCTTGGCAATGGTCCTTGCTGGTCCTTAAGGACAAAATTGTGGTCCTTGGTCTGGCCTTGGCCTTGAGGCTCAAGTCCTTGTTAGCATCCCTGGCAGACACACTGACGCTGCTGCTGCTGCTGCCGCCACTGATAACACTACAATAATGACACAGCGACTGCTACTGACCACAGTTTCTCTCATCAGATCCATCACCGCAGTCGTCATCGTGGTCACACCGCCATCGACCTGTTATGCACTTGCTGTTGTCACAGCGGAACTCTGACTCGGAGCACTGCCGATACAGCGACTCTATGCATGTCACAAACACACCACGATCGGTGAACAATCAGCCACATTGTGTGAAGTTCCATTCAAATTAGTTTACTCTTGGCACAATTCAATTCGATAAAATGTTGATTTAATACAGTGTTATTTTAAATGGCATGAGCTTTGAACTATTTCTCTCTATTGACAGAAGTCACTCAGTCAGTAAACAGATTTGTTGTAAAAGACTTAGTGGTACAAAACTGTTTACTTAGTGTCAATAAAAAATAATGAAACTTCTATGCAAAGCAGAACAAATTTAAACTGGCACTGAAATAACACACTTTAAGTCCATATCACGTTATCACGTTAAAACATCATATTTTATAATACACTTTATATATTGTGTGAGGCAGTGCCTCCACAGTATTTTAACCTAATTTTATTGCTACGCACTGTATAACCAATTAACCATGTATTAGTTGAACGTCTGAAGCCGATGCCGCATCTCGTTCTCTGGATCGTCTTCCCAGTGCTTAGTCTAAGTCCGTAGCCTCATCTCCCTTAGAAATAATAAACTTTAACTTGGAAATAACGTAGGCCTTTGTTTATAGTTTCTAGGTTTGGTAGTTAAGTAAAGGTCATGAGAGGTAAGGATAGCTAGATAGAGGCTTGAGAATAGACTACGGAGAGATAGACTTAGGAATAGAATAAAGTTTAAAGTAAGTGATGACCAAAGTTGTGACATGGTAGTTTGGTAGTAGCCCACTGTGTCACAGCAACAGACACTTTTATTTGAGTACCCTGCAGAGGCTGTCTGAAACCACAACCCTTCATGTGTATTGTGCAAGTGAAAGTGACATACCACACATCAGTGGGTCCTCGTCAGAGTTGTCGCCACAATCATCGTCAAAGTCACAACGCCATCGCAGTGGAATGCATCGACCATTGGCACAATGAAAATCACCTGCAAACGTCTGTAACTGTCACGGTCTGCTGCTGCAAGTGTATTATTGCATGTTGACGTTTATAGTAATATTAACAGCAATTATGCAAAGATTAAACTGAAATTTTGTTTCCTTTCATTACTTTCAGCAATTTACGATCACATCATTACAGAACGATAAATCAACACGAAGTTAACGTTAACATTCCAGCCTCGCCATCATAAAGCTGCCATTTTACCAGCCACTCACACCAGCCACTCACAAGATGCAGTCTTGTAACATGCTAGTTCACATTGATTCAAGTACAGCCACAGACATCTGTAATGACATACGAATTAATCAGACTACTGCTAGTTTACGGCAGCTGATAAGAAAAGTGAGGAGTTTTCAAAGAAGGGAAGGATGTGGGAAAAGGGGAGGGACATGGAGATGAAAGAAAGAAAATCAGAGTAGGGCTAATAAAAGCCTGAAGGGGCAGCAGACCGGCTTCCACACTGCTGATTAAAAACATCACTGGACCAAATAACCATAAGAAGGCAATGAAATTATCACAGCAATGGTAAATTGTGATGACAAAGACAAAATGACTAGATTACCAGTTGGATGGCATTCTGGACAGAGGCTCGGGTCCTCGTCAGAGTTGTCACGACAATCATCACGACCATTGCACACCTCCCAGCTCAGAATACAGCGGTAGTTGGTCTTGCAGCGGAACAGTCCTTCAGGACAACTCCGCGACTCTGTAACAACAGCAAACACGAGTAAATAAAAATAGCAAGAGCATATATATGTCCATGGGTGAGACTGGGTTGCAGAATTCATCACCTGACAGTGGTCAGCCATCTGCAAGATTTTGTTAATCTCAGTTGAAAAGCTGGAACGTAAATGTTGGGTGTATGAAAAAAACTGGTTCTGGGGACCCTGCTCCTTATTAACGAAATGTGGGGTCAAACATGCATATTCATGGCCTGTCTCTGATGACTCTCAACAAACTCAGTGACTAAGTCTGAGTTTTTATATGAAAACATTGGCTGTTGCAAAAATTTAGATTCTGGGCGCCTTGCTCCCTTTGGTGGGGTGGGATCAACCCTTAAATTTCTTCGTCTGGTCGTTTTTGATATTCCTACAAAAATTTGGTAGCTCCAACTCAATGGTTAAAGAGTCGAGACGGCTGGTGTGAAATATGGTAATACTCCCCTCCTCAAAGGTAACAGAAAACAACAGACTGTAGCTAAATAAAAATATCGACATACCACAGACGGCTTGTGGCTCATCGGATCCATCGCCGCAGTCATCGTCAAAGTCGCAATACCAGCTGCTCTGTATGCAGCGACCGCTGGCACATGCAAACTCCGACAATGGTTTACATGTTCGATTATCTGTGTAAAAACATGACAAGTCTCAAACATTCTGCTCTTTAGTCAGTTAATTCTAACAATTTTTGACGAGTTAGTCATAGATAAAGTTCTTTTTGGTCACACTGTTGCTATGAAACATTCTGTGATGCAAACAGTGAATATAACTTTACAGATCGTCCACATTCGTTGACTTGAGACACTGAAATGCATGGCTTGATGAGATCGTGAAATGATCAGCACTGTCGATAAGTGATTCTCACACACAACTGCCTTGCATACATTTATAACATTTACCATTTTAAAACACACTGACAAAGGCTGAAGTCCCAAGACCGAGGCACCAGGTTTGAGCCAGAGAAAGTTGCTTCCAAGACAGAGGCCAAAAACTGAGGCAGCAGACCCCGAGACAGGCAGCAAGGCAGTATGTTAACAAAATACAAACTGCAGCAGTAATTTTATCAGGTAAGCATAAGAAACATTTTAATACGACAAATATATCCACATAACTCAGTGTACTCAGTCTAAATAAACGGATGTTTTATACTATGCCGAGAAATACAGCATAAAAGTTTATATGATAGTAAAACCTTCCCTATTTTTTTTAGAAAAATTAATTAGGTTTTACGTATTCAGGTTTTGATGCAAACGTACGACAGTTGTGATTGACAGGTAACTCA
>Ga0056129_1000502_pt1 | contig 10457 bp, 6 predicted proteins | sample WorMetLIZISLAND1_FD_71118 | JGI IMG/M metagenome (GOLD analysis project Ga0056129, IMG submission 71118) | Marine gutless worms symbiont microbial communities from Max Planck institute for Marine Microbiology, Germany - Olavius loisae LIZARD... ...
CTAACCACCCTCCTTCAGTGCTTTGACACTGTTGGTTGGGTCATCAGACCTGTAAAAACCGTCGGCCGTATAACCTATATTGTGTTGGCGCAGACGTAAAACCATGCTTAATCTTATTAACCAAATTTAACACACGGGTATGTTACGGTATGTCAAAATTATCTAATTGGCTTGAAAACCTTGCTTTCAAGAGGTATAGATATGTGTCTTATGCGCCACACAGACACACTTGTCACAATAACAGCAAACATTTTTACGCACGACAGCATGGTTTTGAAGCCAATTAGATAATTTTGACATACCCTGACATACCCGTGTGTTAAATTTGGTTAATAAAATTGACTGTGTTGTTATTATGGGATACAGCGTATATGCTATCGCCCGTTCGTCCGTCTGTCCGTCCATCACACGGGTGGATCAGTCAAAAACGGTTGAAGATAGGATCACGAAATTTTCACCATACAGTAGCCCCATCCCTCTAGTTTTTCGAGAACAAGTTTCATCCGGAAATTCTGAGGGTTCCCCAGAGTGGGGGTTAGTTAAAATTGGAGATATTCGAACATTAAGCCGCCATATCTCCAACACGGTGCAAGATAGGACTAAAGTTGCTATTGATCACTGATAGGAATGTTTACACGCACTTTCCAGTGGTACCAAAATCAATGACCTTGAGTGACACGTGACCCGGGTTTCAAGGTCACGGTAGGCAAAATTGGCGATTTTCGGCCTTTAAGCCGCCATATCTCCGAAATGGTGCAAGATATGACTAAAGTTGTTATTGATCACTAATAAGAATGTGTACATGCACTTTCAATTGGTACCAAAATCAATAACCTTGGATGACCTTGAACGGATAAACAGCCGATTTCGCATCACTATATCTTCCGAAATGGCCATTTTCAGCCTCATTACGCAAAAATATGTCGCAAACGATAAGTAATATACGGCCATGGATACTATTACCCATCAATAGGAAGTCAACTGGTAGCAACGATGAGCTTAGAATTATTTGTCAGGGGTCTTTATACACGCACTGCTGTCGCACGCCACCCTTGCTTCAGCTGGGCTTTCTTGTTGAACATGTTACTGCATTAACAAGTCACAATGGGCTTTAGTTATTCTGGCATACAGTGTTCATGTAGCAGAACTGATCCATGCAGACATTAATGAAAACATCATGCAATTCTGCATCAGTGATGAGCACTGCCATTAGCAGCAGCAGCAGTGAAGGTAAAAACAACAACTGTAATAACAGGTAACAACACTAAACTACACGCTGCTCAGTGGCACACTAAGCATGCAATAATTATCAGTCAAAATGATGTACCCAATTGACCTTAGGAGACAGATCTAACATCTCCAAGTTCAACCACAACTTGCTCAGTGTTGGTCGAGAAATTTCAGTAGAAAATACAGCTCTCATGAATATGTTCTTCAGCCAAATAAATATGCTAAAAATTTCAACTCATTTAAAGGAGACCAGCATCTGTGACATAAGAATGGCGGTTGCTGTTTATCAGTTAGCTGCCTGCGTGTGCCACTTTGCAGCGTTGACACGTCGAATAAAAACAGCTGCTGCAACTGGTTGCCGCGAGTCACCTACTTGCCACGGCTGCCGCAGCAGCCTCCTGAACTGTCAGATTCCTTGCCATGGACTGACAAAACCCTGCAGACACTCAGAGGTCGACTCAACCAATCAGATACAGTCTCACTGTCAGTGACGACCACACAATACACAGCCACTAGTCGGCCATGCGACACACACACATTAGGTGAGTGAGTGAGTGAGTAGATTCTTAACGGCCCATCAGCACAATTAGGCTACACAGTGCCATTCATATCGGTATACGCTGGAAAATATGTGACAGAAGACAAATCAAAAACAGACACACTACAACCCAGAAAAAGCAAACAACAGACTACAGCAGAACAAAACTAGTCTGGTTTAATCGCCTCATACGACACTCAGCCAGGAAACAAGGTGGACTTATTCTATTCTGAGTTGACTAAGGTTTTATGCGCTGCGTGACACGTTATATCATTTCAGAAACGATCTTCCCAGTCAGTCTCGTGATTGGTGCAACGGATCACCTGATCACTTGGCTGATATTGACAAAACTAAGCATAACTAAATGGACACAGCAACAGGCATGGATCAAAATGCACTGACGTCTGTCTGTCACTCCAATTCAACACATATTGTCAATTCACAATTCAATCCCAAGTTGCAGACCAATGGGCCACAACCTCTGCTCAGTTGTGCCCGAGCACCTGCAGTAATACATTCGTTGACCCATCCATGCATTCTTGTCAACACATGCTGTCTTGTCAGATAGACAAGAACCAACTGGCTGTGCAAGTCGTGTCGGAGTATTAAGACATCAGCAGCAAATCATCAGACGAGCTCTAGAGTCATTTCACTTCATACCTATCTTCAAATGAATAGTTTATGTTGTCAAAAAACTTCTGTAAAATTGAAGTGTAATAAGACCACGTAGCAAGTGACAGAAATTTCAGGACACAACCTGAAAACCCTCCGAGAGATCAACAGAAGACTGAATTTGATTTTGAGAGTCCCTTACCTAACATTTCAAAATTTGTAAAAAAAAACAAAGGTCAGAATGTAGACGTAATGTTACTGCTGAATGCTCATGACAGAAGCCAACAAACCAGCAAACAATGTAAAATGCTAAACGGAGAAAACGTTTTACTCAGTAGTCACTGCCGACAGACACAGAAACCACATCAAAACCAAGCACAATCTCCACTACATGTCGACAGACTGTCACGTCATCACGACATCGACTGACGTACACAGTCACTGAACAACAACACTGGGCATTTCATGGTACCACACAGTCTGTTACACAGGCAAACAACAAGGTCTCAAGATGTCACTATCAACTGAACTTCCTGAAAGAACCAGTGAATAGCATCTGACATTCAGGACTGAACAAAATGCAGAGTTAGGGGCGATCAAAAAGTTCTCGGCCTGACCTAGTTCTGATCAGAATAAAATTAAAATAGTTTCGATTCTGAGTCAGAACAACAAAGCATGCCATGGAACGATCGAATCGGTCAAAATTGTCATTTCATTACACTGCGTAACTCCACTTTTTTCCACTTCGAATGCAGATTAGCGACGACCGCTAAAATGCACAAAATATTTATAGCCCGAAAGTCATATTGTGCATGTCGTGTTCTGAGCCTTGCTACTGTAAGAAGCAAATACTATTTTAATTTTTTATTCTGAACATAAATAGGTGAGGCCGAGAACTTTTTGATCACGCCTCGTGGTTTAAGACAGCTTTCTGTTCAATTCTTCAACAAATATCGACTGTGAACAGCTTCAGAAGAAGTACAACTGCAGTTAACATTTCCTACAGAGTGTGCTGCACTATTGCGTGCTCCTATTGATTATACACAGCAGAATTCTACCCATCGTACACATCCGAAACAGCATACACAGATTACCTATGATGCCATTCTGACGTTGGGTTGGACAAAGATATGACTAGAACTCAAAAAATGTAGCATTAAATGAGCCACAAATTATAAACAGTCATTAATCATAGAATATGATAGCATCACTAGCAGTCTGCTCAGAGGTCAAAGATGTCAAAAGCTTACATCTTAAACTTTCTGATAACTGACAAATGAGTTAGATTATCAGCGTGTAACTCTACAACTGCCCGTCATGAATCATAGTTGTAACCTCGTGTTTCCTCCTCTTCAATGGTGGCGTTGCTGTCTGTCGACTCCTTAATGCCGTCCGCTTTCTTTGCCATTAAACTGCGATCTGTTAATACCACAGTTGGCAGTAGTGTGAGTGAAATGCTCGTACATATCAACAGAGAAAGCGCATCACCAAGGCTATTAACAGGTATTATCATTTATCTGTTTCTTCAGCACACATTAACTGCTAGTACAAAACTCAGATAAGATGAGACATGATAATTTCAGAAAAGCAATTCACTGGAGCCTGTCTGAACATACAGCGTTCGCACCAGCGGTACTAAGTAACGGTATATGCCTGAACCAGTCAACAGTCTCAGAATGTGAAAATCTTCTGGGATATAAACATTCAGACAGAACACGCAATTGAACACAATGGCCTGATATTACAGCTGTCGACAAGGACAATAAGACAGCACATAGCAGTGCCCGAAGACTGTGCAGTAGACGAAAGGAACAGGAAAAGGAAGACCAAATATCAGATCTAGCAATGGAATTGAGGAGGCTGTGAAAACTGTAAACAAAAGTGGTTCTGATAGTAGAAGTACAGTGCCAAATGGTCAAGAAAAACATGATGAAAGCAGGAAAAACAGTAAGTGTAGAGAGTTACTACAGAAAGTTTAGCAATCCTCTGCTAAAGCACTAACAGTCACAAAGGTGCTTGACTGAGGTTAGGCAGTGGGCATCAATGTGTTCTTAGGCAATCATACATGCTCAAACACACCATCAACATCCACTGAACTCGTGAGTGGTTTCCAGTCCTAAGACATTACATCGCAGCACCGACAACACTCGATGAGTAAGTCAACCAATTAACATCAGTTTGAAATTTTTTTTATTTCGAAAAATATTATAAATAAAGAAATGAAATACAACTAGATAAAAAACAAACTTTGCATTTTTGGTGAATATTAAAAAAGTAACTGAATGTTGTATCACAGCAGTGTTCATTAAGCTGTCAAAGTAATTTTAAAAGTTCAATGCTTTTATTTTTTGTTGCAGACAAGGTTAATGAATTTACAGCAAGATATCATCAACACAAACTAACTTGTGCAACTATATATTCAGACAGCATCAAAACAGTAATACACTTACTTGAGAAATTGCACGTTGCTAACATTGTAGTCAAAATAGCACCCTACAAACAAACAAAAAAGAACGTTACAGACCATTCTGTCACCGTCGATTATTCTGTAATGTTTCCGTGAACACAGAACTTTAAAAAATATTTGTTGACACTGTTTGCAGGTTTTATTTGATGTATACAGCAGTCACAGCAGGATGAAATACATACGTAATCATCAATACAGAACATGTATTAGGTGACTTTAACTTTTGACTTAGCCTGTCGCTGAGCCTTTCAGTGAGCTAAAGTTCGGTCTAAGTCCAGATTTGAGTCAAAAAGTAAAGTGATTTCACTGAGCGAAAGACTTAGACCAAATTTACGGTCTAAGTACAGACTTAGACCGAAGTTAAGTTGAACTTCGGTCTAAGTCCGGACTTTAGCGTTCAGCTTAAGGTATCGCTCAGCGAAAAGCTACCGGTACGTCAAAAGTTAAAGTGACCCATTGTATTATGTCTGTCAACATGTGGTCTCTGTGAAACAGATGCATCAGTGTTCTTTTCTTCAAAGGCAAGCTGCAATATATCGTAGAATGCTAACATGTTCCCTCGCAATAATAGCAAAGGACAATTTTGTCTCAATTTCATTAAAGCTCCAGTTTGACCAAAGGTCTAATTCCACTTTTGGTCTTGTTTAGCCACGAAATGATTAGAGTTGCCGTAAGGAATGGTTGCAGTATGCACAGAAATACTCAGCCATTCAGTGACATGGCATATCGTCAGCATACTGTTTAGTAACAAACACATAAAGTGGCTGAGGATCATTAACTCTCTTCTCTCTTCAAAGCTAACTCAAATCTTGAGCACAGCTGTGTTCACAATTGCACGGCCAAGCATCTCAATTAGTTGCCTTCCTTCAAACAACGACAAGACCGAAATTCAGAGGTTTCAGGTAGGGCTGTACCGGATTTCGGCTCCGGCTCCGGCTCCAGCCGGAATCCGGCACTTTTGCCAAATCCGGCAGAAATCCGGCTCCGGCAAAAATCCCACCGGAGCCGGATAGTTTTGCTGGATTTGAAAAGTCTATTTTTCCCAGACATTAAATAACTTGGAACTGTAGTAACTTAATCTAGTAATAGTATGCTAAATAAGTAACAAATCCAGAAATTAAGAAATCCGGTAACTGCTGTGCAAAAATAATAAAAAACTCAAATCACTCGTACCTCCGTAATGTTTTACACATTAAATTAGTAAAATTACTGTCAATTTGAAAATCCGGCTCCGGCCGGATTGGAAAAAGGTCATTCTCAGCCGCTCTGAGCCAGGTGTGACTTGGTCTTCCTGGTGGCACACCAGGTGGCCTTTGAAAAGTTGCCGCAATGACTGACAGTGAACAAACCTTCAGCTTCCGACGAGCATTGAACTTCTTCAACGAGTCGACCGTCTGTTGACGATGAACCATCGGCGCAATACTCTTTTGCTATACAAATATACAAAATATGGTAAAATGGCTCCCGATATTATACAGCGCTTGAAAGCCTCAGCATAGCATCAGCTTTATCTAGAGTTCTTACCATTTACCCATGCCAGATCCAAGTCAAACGCTGACAGTCTCAAACTCCGACTTCTTACAGCTCGGAAGAAGGAGTGGTGGCCGGCCACAACGGACAGTTTACCCCAGGCGGTTACCTGTCAACACTGTGATACACACTACGTTAGCAGGCATCGAACCCACAACCTTCCGATTGTTAGTCCGGCGCGCTACCAGTAGGGCTACCGAGACCACCATGAGAACTGCTTGAATATTAACAACAACAAATGGCTGATAACATCACTGCTTGCACAAAATAACTGTGATATGATTCATCATAGGTTTAGAGTATAAATGCGAGTGTATCGCTGACTTCAATGATGTTATCTGACAAAAAATGATGAATGTTCCGTCTCTGATAAAACACTGGCCAACAAGATTTGCCCTAATACTACCGGTAATTGTTCTATTGAGCTCCTTGTAATTCCACTGGCCTATGCTGAACCAGTATACAGTCCTAGTTCTGCAACATGCTGAATCTAGCCATTGTGCAGCTCTTGTAATATGCTGGCATGTAGGTCAACTGCACTGTATGCAGGACGCCTTAATATGTCCTTCGTACATACAAAATTAGAGACATCTACAGACGTCCATCACAATCACTATGTTAAGGGACCAGCTGCAACTTGAGTGACTCTACAACTGGCTGGGCTAAATCAGCTGTTATACAAATGCAGGACAAATAGCTAACACAAAATATTTCTAGAGAAAAACTCTTTATATCTTCTCTAACTGGTTTACAGTCTGTAGAACGAGACGCACACTGATCCAGGGATGCTTCAGTGCCTGGGAAGCAGAGATGCGTTTAGCAGGATTCACAGTCAACATGCTGTTGATAAGAGCTTTTGCCTCCGCAGTCACCGTGTCCCACTCTGGTGATGGATACTACAACCAAACCAAACACCACTGCTGCAGTCAGCGGCTTGCTTAACACCGCTCACTTCATACAGCAATAGCGTCTGTATATTTGTCAGCAGTTCCCAGATGTATACAGTCCTACAGTCATAGTGAGATGGTGATATTATTCCAGTGTTTTAAATCTTTTAGCACTTGTGCATGCACCATTAAACAATATGAATAATATGACCAATTGAATACAAAAAAACAATTAAAAGTTTAAAAAAATCTTAACCTGTATCACTACGTTAATTGTTACATAGAAGTGATATTTGAATTCCCATCATTAATAGGACAGCAACAATGTTCTGTTTTGTTATATCATCGATACTGAGCAATCACTGGCTGAACAGTATTCAGGTACGAGCAACAGAAACACTCATAAGTATACTTGTCAGCCAATGGGAAGTCAACAGACTCAAGATAAAAATACTCAATCAACATCCAAATAGAACTCGGGCCTAAAAGCCATAAAGAAATATGGATGTTGAAAGAGTATTTTACTAATTTATGGCCTCCTCAAGAAAAATGTGAACGTCACGACAATGCCTTGTATGCATGATATTTCACTAATAAATACATCTGTCAGTGAGGCTTGCCATAATTACAACCATACAAGATATGGATGGTTGACAGCACTGTAACTTGCACATTTGATCTGTGCAACACTATGCAAAGGAAGATGCATGCAGCAGCAATGCTCTTCATCTGCAGGACCTGGATATGTTTCTTAGCATCAAGTTAGTGTCATTTCATCTCCGATGATAAGTTCGATGCCAGACCAACCAACGTCTACTTAAAAAAATTATTCACGCACAGCGTTTAACTGCTTGCCTGAACGTTACACAGATGCTAAACAGATTTTGTTGACATCTTTGCCTTCTGTCATCTGGAAGAGACCACTGGCACAATCACGGATAAAGACACTGAAGAATAAACTAGACTCCGACAAGCTGCCATGGACTAAAACAGTTGACCTGGCCCAGAACGGACCACTCTGAAGGTTATTGGTGGTGCTATGCACTCGTAATGGTGTGTGAGTCAAATATTATGCTGATGATGATAATACATGAAGTTAGTAGCAAACCCAGCCAGCTGTCAGAAATGAATGGTCATATATCACAGGTGATTACAACTCACATCGAAAGCTCCAGCTTTTATCTGTGCATATAACTTGTGTTGGTCTTCATCCCAGAACGGCGGATATCCAACCAACAAGATATACAGAATGACACCTAAAAACGACAGTGATATTTCCGACAATCACACGTCGTCATAAAACATACAAGAAAGCCTAGCTAACGCCAGGTAAGCGCACGACAGCCGTGTGTGTATGAAGACTTGTTTTTGCCATCTCACTGATGTTTGACGCCCCCTAGCTGAGGAAACATCTTGCAATATCCGATCGGAGGGAACCCCTTAGAATTTCGGGATGAAACTTAGCCCACAAAAACTAGAGGGATGGGGCTACCGTATGGTGAAAATTTCATAATCCTAACTTCAACCGTTTTTCTACGATACACCCGTGTGATGGACGGACAGACGGACAGAGAGACGGACGGGCGATAGCATATACGCGCTATAGCATGTATGCTGTCGCGCGTAAAAACTAATCAAATAAAGCTGCCCAGTGCTCATGTAAATAAACACGAAAAGACACGCAAACTCCTATATTTTTTCAACATCAGTGGCATGGCAAAGACCAATCAGATGTCAGTGTGTTATTGCCTGTGTCTGTCCATCTGTCTCGTCTCTGATAACTTCGGGTTTATGATGCAATACAAATCCATCACCGGCTTATGTCCAACAAACCGTGTCCAACCTAATGACATTGAAGTGATCCACTCTCGACATTTTGGTAACTTCTCTACATCACATGACCCCTCTTAAACTTCAGCACCATCAGTAACTTCAGAACAGAGAAAGACATGAACTACAAATTCGGTTGTCTGTTAGTCTCTGGCAATTACACGATGGATAACAATAATCAGCAGCAATGCGCGGTGGTCTAGTGGTTAGCGCGCTCGACCAGCGGCCGCGAGGTCGCGTGTTCGAGTCCACTGGCCGCGGGCTGTCGCGTAGCTACCGTGGGCCAGTTGCTCTTTGCACCCTGGGCCTGGGCTTACTCAACCCTCCATCCTCTCGGGGTCGGTAAAGGAGTACCGGCTATAGCTGGGAAGGTATAAGGCAGGTACGTGCGACGCTGCTTGGTGCGAGCCATGTACCTGAGCGCCTTTGTGGTGGCTATGTCTACTGGGGGCGCTATATCAAGTGTTCGACCTTTACCTTTTACAACAGTATTGTGCAGCTCATGAAGGTATGCTCTGTATAACACCAGTCTAAACTGTGGTTTTGTTTTTGGATAACCTGCCTATTTGCTCGATATGGCCAACTGTCTAAATGGAAACACTCGGCTGCTGAATCAGGAAAATGTGGTTAGTTCAGTCGACAGTCTGATAAACACTGATGTCATCGTCAGTATTGAGCTGTTGTACTATTAACTTCCCAGTTATGCCTAGCATCATCTAAGTTCACATACCACAAGCCCAGACATCGACCGGCTTGCCATACGGGTCTTTCCGCAACACTTCTGGCGACAAATAACCCGGCGTGCCTGCAAAACCTGCATTTCACAAAATCACAATAATTATTCACAGTTTCATACCAGGCAATCAAGCTTAACGATGACAATTTTCACAATAAAAAACTCACAAGTTTGTAATGCAGAATCAACTCAGACTTAATTTAAGTGTCAACAATGCTGAACTGTCCATGCATCTACTAATAAGACCAGCATCAACATCAGTGGTGCTCACCGAACCACGACTCTTGTTCTTTCTGTACTTCAATGGCAAGACCAAAGTCGGCAAGCTTCACAGCAGCTCCTTTCATTTTACTCGCTAGCAACAGATTTTCTGGCTGTAACAACAAACATAATCAAAATATACATTACATTATCTCTGTCACTCACGAGTAAATTCTTGCAGTGCTAAACTAAAAAGCTTTCAACAGTAGATATATTCCTGACAAAGGCCCCTAACATCACCCGCTTAAAGGGATAGTCTCGCCAAAAATGACCTATCTAGTTTTTATTAGCCAGATCAAATTACCATATTTTTAGAAAACTTTTTGTAATTTACTTCATTAAAAAATTCTCACTCAAAAGTGAAGT
>Ga0056129_1000503_pt1 | contig 10442 bp, 7 predicted proteins | sample WorMetLIZISLAND1_FD_71118 | JGI IMG/M metagenome (GOLD analysis project Ga0056129, IMG submission 71118) | Marine gutless worms symbiont microbial communities from Max Planck institute for Marine Microbiology, Germany - Olavius loisae LIZARD... ...
TAGTAACTTTTGCTCTAGGACGCACCGTTTAGCCACAATACATAACGTCACAGACAGACGACAGACGACAGACGCAACACTGTAGCATAAGCGCGACCGTTAGTACGGTCGGCTAAAAACCAACAGAAACTTCATTGACTTATCCGCGTAGTGAGCACAGACACACATAATAATTAATATGCAAAGATGTAGACGGAATACATACTTCCCTAAACAATGAAGCTATAGGCCTAGGTGAATAATTACTAAACGAATAAACCAAAACATAATTCCATCTTTTGGCGGAATAAGTATTGAGTCAGCTATAAGAAATTATAGATTAGGCCTATTTTTAGCCAGACTATGTACATTATCTACGAGTGCCTATATAGATACCGACAATTAACATATTTTATTACGTGGCGTCAAACAGGTAACGTAATTATGTTGTTACAGTTGTGTTGTCGTCCAAGTTACACGCCGACTGAGCGACCTTGAGAAAAAAACAGCTCGCCGCCGGGTGGTACTGTCGGAGAAGTCAGCTGATTGTGGTGCGAAGGTCGTGATCAATGCACGTGCATCGCAGACGGCAAAGCAGTGCTGCGCGTCTGTTTACGTCACGTCGTCGTCGACCTTGCAACGACCACTTCCTCGTCACATGTCGACGACCATTGTCAACAGAAATGCCAACGTGACCGGGCGTTGTCCTGCGTTCTGTTTCAAGTACTCTTAACTCTTCTCAAGCTTTATCGGTGCTAGAAGTCCTGATTACCCGACCGACGCTGAATTTACATTTGCTGTATTATTGTTATTATTGTACGTAGGCGTCTGTGAGTGCTAAATGCCTTGGCGTCTTTCGGTATACTCATTGTATTGTCTTAATTGTACTGTTTGACATTATTGTGTCTGTGATTGCTGAGTAACCGAAAATGTCTTAAATAAATAAATGTCCTCCCGTTGCTCCAGTGAACAGAAGTTTATCTCTATGGAACTGAGACGTACCAGTTACAGTTGCCATCTGCCATTCTTCAAGAACATGTTATATAAGTGATCTTTTATAACGCGGATTAGTTTTATTTGATTTTCTGCTGCGATGTTTGTACAGATTTTGAGTCTTGTTGTAACTTGTCTTTATTTTCTTTTACTCCCATGTGCGTTTGTTGTGTGGTTTTTAAATTTACTAACTTAATTACTAACTTACTCATTTACTTGTTCTTACGTTTGTACTTCACTGAAAGTGCTTAGCAATTTTACTATAAAGCATAATTTCTTTCAAAAACTTGTAGAAACAACTCACAAAATTTCGGAAACGTGCCCGGAAAGTGGCATTTGTTTAGATTGCGGGGATTCTGCCTATACTGAATAGTGTTAAACGGTAATGATATCACGTTGTAGGCTATGTCGAGTTGTGTCTCATAAGGAGAAATGTGGTGACCTTCAATGACCTTGAAATGTCTAAACTTTGGATTATAGTATTTTCGGATAAATTGTGCTGAAGCATCTCGTCGAGTTGACATTTCGAAGTGAAGAGAACTGTCTTGACAGAGAATTAATCGTATAGACGATCGGCATGCAGTCCACGTACGCGATTGTCTATACAAGGTGAGAGTGGTTGGAATTGGATTAAGGTATTAATTAATTAAGGTAAGATTAAGGTTGGTGACTGAAGTTTGACTGTCTTGCAGCAAAGAACAATGACCTTGTAGTCAACCTGTAGCTGACATTTGTTGTTTATAGACGCTATTCATATCGGTGATGATAACCTGTAGCGCACTAGCAGCCAATGTATAAAAAAAGGTCGCTAGAATGACGTTGGCCTCTGACTTCCATTGTTTGCCAGTTCGACGACACGCGGCCTAGCGCCGACATACCTATCTATTGTCGCCAACTACTGACGCCTAGTACCATTGCACACGTTTCACCGCCGTCTTTGCTCAGGCGAGGTGGACACTTACATAGTTCAAACTTCCAAGAACTCGGACTCGCTTTGGAGATCAGATTTTTTCTGTCGCTGGCACCGATTTCTTTGCGCCGTAGGCTACTGACACTGAACTTGGTGAATTCAAAGTTGAAACGAATGCTGACGATGTACTTATATCGGGTCGGGGTCGCTGATACTGCGGCGCAAGGACCATGTTTCTACTACGCCGTGTACAAATTAATTTTTCTACTTTACTTATACGTTGTCAACACAGTACGATCGTCAGTCCGTGTGACTCCGTGACCGCTAAAAATTGATGACATTGACATTAAGATAGGCCTACCGACCTCGTTTACCGCGCGTTATTTTGATTGTCATCTTGTCATCGTTTCAGTGGCAAAAACAATGTTTTACAGTTACACAGACTGTCGTTATAGACAGTAAATCTTATGCATTATTAGCCTATCAGTTTTAAAAGGACTTCTCCGATGTGACTTGAATGACTTCACTGTATGTACCAGTAGCGCCATCTGGCGAGTGACTGAACGAAATGCAGCAAGCCTGCTGGAATGAGACCACATGATTCTGATCCTGTGAATTGTTTGGAACGTTTCGACTTTTACTTTCCACGGTTGTGTATCTTACCAAATTTATTTGCTCCAATTCATCAGATTCCGTCTGTCTGTCAAGACCGTCACTTCCGTCTCACTGTACGAAACATGACGGCTTTGTATCGAAATGACTCGTTTCACATTTTCACCACACGGTAGCCCCATCATTCCAGTTTCGATTGCACTTCCGGATCACACTTAACGACGGCTTGAAAATGCAGACGTGACTGTGCAGAAATCATGACGCTAGCTTTCTTCTTTTTGACACAGTACCGGCGTGTGACAGACAGACGGACAGACAGACACGTTGCTCTCGCAAAGACACGCGCTAGCATAGCGTCGCGCGGGTAAAAACTTGATAAAGAACTGATGTTCAACTAGCCACTGATACCGATCTCATTAACAGTCTCCAACGCTCTTGAACGGCTGGTGCTTGTCAGACTCAGACCACACTTGTTCATGTCGCCGAACTTCTCACGCCTATACAGTCGGCATATCGTCGTGGCCACTCTGCCGAGACTGCGCTAGAGGCCTACTGCAGACAACAAGAAAGTCACAACACTGGTCATTCTGGACATCTCGGCAGCATCTCGGCTACTGGTATCGGTTCAGCAAGAGGGAAGCTCCGACGGTGCGTCCTATAGCTTTCGGTTAACTTAAGGCCGATTTAAGGCCGATTCACACGCCCCATAAACGTACGGCTGGTACCCATGCTGCTCGTGTGTATCGGCCTTTATGGATTAGGCCCTACACCAGATGGTTTATGGAGTCTTCTGGGGACACGACCGAGCTCACACAGTATCTAGTAAACAGCTATAAAATCGCAAAGCCTCATAAACGGTTACGAAGCAGTATAATGTCGGCAGAATAATTGCTACGTGCAAGACCCGGTAACAATGGTCGCAAGTAATCAAACCTTTTAGTTCGCCCTACGGCAAACCGAACTGAATAGGATCCTGAAAATTTTAGCATGTTCTGACGACAGCTGAGCTGAGGGATCGAGCGTTCGTTAGTTTCGATAACTCGCTGCATACATCTAGGAAACGGTGCAAGATGGTTGCGATGGGCGACTAATAGGAAATAAATGTAATGTCTCGTATAGTTCCATTACTATAGAATGACATTTGAGGGTATTTCAGCTACTGAAATAGCCTACTCTCAAGGGACAATATCTGGAAGTTTATTGTCGTACTACCTAATAGCCTCCAATACAAAGATCGGAAGTGTCCTTCCTTCTTTATTTGCTTAAACAATAGTACAACATGCAACGTCGCATAGCATAATGAGCAGGACAACAAGGCTAAATAAAGCACTAACTGCTGCCCTATAGGCCTACAGTGTGTGCAATACGATGACAATAGAAACACAAGTGATATACAAAATACAAAATACGACAATATAAGTGACATTCAACGACTTATACATTGAACATTCTGGGTGAACTGATCTATAGGCCATATAGGGCTTCTAATCAACCGTGGAAGGAACTAAAGTATACGCGGTGTAGTGAGTTACGGTCACGGAAGCGGCTAAAAGAACCGTCGTGTCGTGTCTGCCGCGTTTACTGTTCAGAGATGTTATGTCAGAGGCTAGTTATATAATACTGCCTCAGGCTCAAGGACAGTTTTTGTGGCCTTTACCTCGAACTCGGCTTCACGACATTTGGCCTCGGTTCAGAGTAGGCGGGCCACGTATACACTGGTTTCGTTCTCATTTAACCTGACCTGGTGGTCTCAAAGTGACAATTAAATTGCAGTACTCAAATTACCGACTGAATCGCTACTAAGTAGTACAGCTTGATACCGATAGTGGCAATCTGTCAGTTCACATCAGTTGCTTAATGATTGGGTACCATGATTACCCACTTACTAGAAATAAAACCCTCAAACCGCTAGCCACTAGAATGCAAAACAGGTGCAGATTGCTGATCACAGCTTCAACAGGGGCAGTAAATTACTTAGGCTAAAGTATACGCGGTGTAGTAAGTAAGTAAGTAAGGGTATTTATATAGCGCAATTAACAAAAGTCTCATTGCGCCCCGGAAGCAACATTAAAACAAAACGTTTTGAGTTCATGCCTGAAACCGCCGTACGTAATGTCCTCGTCGCGCAAGTGGGCCAGAAGACTAAACAAATGCTAGGAATCACTATATGCTTTATCACAATTCGCTATAGCTGTTCTAAGTTTGCAGGGTTATTTTCTAAGTATACAGCAGTGTCACTGGGATGTTATTGCAATTACGACTGACAAGTTTTGACACAGTGTTGCACAATGCGCCAGAGTATCGTTTTGTGCCAGACTGAAGAATGTCAGCAATGGACTCTTCGGTGTTCTAGGCATGCATTAGTGTAAATATGTTTACTGTTTTAGCCGACCGTATTAACTGTCGCGCTTATGCAACAGCGTTACGTCCGTCTGTCGGCCTGTCGTCTGTAATGTGTGTATTATCTCTATAGCAAAAGTTACAATTGACTGCCTATAGGAAGTTGTATATGAGGAGTCGATTAGTACCAAAATATATGACCTTGACCTTTGCATAGAAGTCGTTTGAGGTCATGTCAACCATTGCGTCACATTCGCCATTGAATAGCTCCGAAACCGTTAGATATCGAACAGCCAATAGGAAACGGCCTATGGGGAATCGAATGGTCACGTCCCTTGACCCTGAAATGTCAAGTCGTGACCCCAATACGCTTACAGCCAATATCTCGAAAACAACTGTATAAGCTGGAGATGCTATTTAGCAACAATCGCTAATTACTATAGATAGTCTGCTGTGAGGCAGTACGGTCGGCTATCCTAGCGACAGCTTCGCTTCTTGTTTTGCTTTGTGCACATTAGGGCCTATGTCTGTCTGTTTGTCTGTCTGTCCTTTATGTTGATGTTTATGGGCACTGAGGGAATGAATGAATGAATGTATTACAGAAGTACACAATAGCCGCCCGCAGACATCCAGCCATTGTGTCTAAAAAACACCCGGACAAAGGTTTCCTCCAGGCATGTATATCAGCTGGCTCGCGTAGTCAATGTGTGTGAATTGTAGAGCTAGTTTCTATCGGCAAATCTGAGTAGGATCGCAATGGAAACTCTAACTTGCCTCTGTCGGCAAGCCTGAAAAGGAACGCTATAGACGCAATCGTTTCCATTTCCCAGTTCTCAGTCAAACCTTCTGAAAGTAAAAATTTTCATCGAGTATGGAGCAATGGTCCCTACTGTGCGTTGCAGGATCCCCATCTCTCGGCCGTCGCACGGAAATAAGGGTTGGGACCCCTGGTCGCACCGTCTCGTAAGGTTGCCACAAGCAGGGGCCAGTAAAATCTTCAGGCTTAAGCAATGCAGGTCTCAGCATACAGACTCCCGCTAAAAATTAGGACTAGCAGCATAGTCGGGAAACACGAAACAGTAAGTAGGAAGGCCGCAGCTTTTCCGCCGTACGGAAACCAAACATCGGCGGAGGTCGTTAGTGACGCTGTTTAATAGTCGTACAGATTGCCTATACACGTGCGTATATATGTGCCTACAAGTACGTTGTCATTTTACATGCCTTATGCCTTCTCGGATGACAGACACTCAGCTGTACCTACATTGCAGAACTAATCATGCAGCGGCGTCAGTACTGAGGTGCTGTATAGACGATATCAGCTGTTGGATGTCAGCCAATCGCCTTCATCTTAACACCGAAAAAACCGAGTTGATTTGGACGGGATAGTAAAACACTTTTCCAATTTGATTTGCAGACAAGCGTTGGCAAGAACCTGCTGATGCGCTGTCGTATAGAAAAACCGCATGACGACGTTTGCGAATTCATCGTGCAGTTTATCAGCGACAGCTGGGCTTCTTACTTAAGCAGCGAGTCACATCAGCCACGTTTATAATTGCTTTAGTGCTCAGGCCATTTTTCAGACATAAGTATTTTACCCCGAGGACTGACAAGTCTAGTAGAAGTTACACTAACGTAAGTAGGCGACATAGTGGCGGAGTATTTGGCGATGTCTCCTAATAAGAATAGATGTCTTGTCTCCTCCGAACAACACGTTCTAGCACTCGGCATGCGACACAACAGTGCGCAAGCGCGGTAGGCATTGTAAACGCATACAGGCAATCCCTACTCAGACCTACCAAGCAGATTCTACAATATCCCAACATATGTACCATAATTTGAAGGTGTTGGTCCACTCTGTTATAATGTCTCGTCCGCTGATGAGCTGTAAGATGCTCACAGTGTGGCAGGAAATAACTCGCAGTATCCATTTCTGTCATTAGACGACATCGCTGAAAGCGATATCGCCTATTGGTATCGATGTTACAGTTCCGTGGTCTGTCAGTTCGTCTGTCTGTCTGTCTGTCACGTTCGTGTAATAAGACACGATTTCTTTAACATACGACAGTTCCATGTCTCTTCGATATAGCGTTAAAATTTGGCTTACAATTTGGCTTCAACCACTTCCTTTTCAAATTTTGGCCCAAAGTGACCCAACTTGAGCGTCGGTGACATTTGCCGAATGGTTACAGGCAGCACAATGGAATGGTCACAATGGAGAGTCCCAAATGCACCCGCAAGACCAACTTTGTGACGAGTGCTGCCACACGGCGAATACGATAGAAGACATCGACAAGCTGCGTGCTGTGTCGGATGTCACTATGAGCCGACTGATGTCGCCTTTTGAAAATTACTTTGGCCTCTGTTTTACTTCATGTCACTTGGGAATTTTTGACTTTTTACAGTTGTTGTGTAACTAAATGAGTCGTGAATATGAAGAACATATATTTTAAAGTTTACTTATCGGTATTTGTTTCTTCCTTTGCAGAAGCGTGTACGGAAAGCAAAATGAAGCCGAGGCTTTATAATAAGTATAGTATGTAATAGTAATAAGTTAATATATATAGCACCTAATTAACAAAGTCCTGGTAGGTGCTAGCAGCTGAGAAGATTGATATGGCGTTTCGTATAGCAAACGTGTCCGTGGAGTGGACAGCGATGATGTGCGCAGTTCAACAGGCAGACTATTCCAAATCACAGTGAAATCACTCAGCGGAGACGCTTACGTCCGACATCACCTCACCGGTGGAATCAGCTCCCTTCTTCACTCCGTCAACCTCATTCTGTTCACTCTCCTCCTGGTTCACCTCACCTTGCGCATATCACCTCATCACAGTTACCATTTTTGCCCTCATCATCTATCACCCCTCGACCTTTCACTCCAAACTTATAACTCATCTCTTTCACAAATCCTTTCCTTCATAGTCACTCTTCCTTTGGACTGCCTTCACGGATACTGTACTGAATATAAGGGGCACTGGCTTTGTTTGTTTTAGTTTCTGGCTACGTGTGCTAGATAAAGCTGAATACTCAGCTTTCGAGTCCACGTTAAACTCCTCTATCGTATCGTACAGATACGACGGCGCTGAACCGTGCAGGCACTTGAAGATGATAGTCGTCAGCTTGACTATGATTCGCTGTCCTAAGGGAAGTAAGTTGACTCAACACTGGTGCGATGCGGTCATACTTCCTCGCCCCGGTCACGACACGCGCTGCTGCGTTCTGGACTGCCTACAGCTTCGTCGGCAGACCGTCACTGATGCCCTACAGCAAGCTGTTGCAGTAGTCAAGGCGGCTGCTAACGAACGCATGCACTAGCGTCTTGGCGAATTCCAAAGTCAAAGAAGACCTGACCACTCGCAGCTGACGTAGCTGGAAAAGCACGGCCGACATAATGCAGCGATGTGGTCACTCATCATCAGCTGCATGCCGTCAATGTGGAGTGACACCCAGGTCGAGCACTGCAGAAGATAACCCGACCCAGGCGGACAGCAGCATAAGGTCGGCTGAGGGCAGCTTGACAAGCTGCTCTGCTGTCGTGTCCTGAGCCATAACTACTCGGTCTTCTCGGCGTTCATTCTTAATCTGTTGCTCCACATTTACGCATCGACACAGGATACAAAACTTTGTGTTGTTGATGATGCTAACGTGACTGGAATAGTGGAATGGCACTGATGTACAACAGTGTGTCGTCGGCGTACGTACCTACAAGGCGGGCACTCGCGCGATGATCTCAAACAACTCCGCAGTGTACATCGGGAAGAAAAGTGGACCGAGAACAGAGTCTTGTGGCACGTCGACGAGCAGCAGGATGATGGTCGAAAGTTGTTTGCTCTAGCAGATCTAATGAGTGCGATCGCACAGGAACTACTGCAGCCATGACAGTGCTGTCACATGTAAGCCGAATAACCGCTGCAGCTGACGAACAAGGATATTGGCCCATATTGGCTCCATCTCCATTTATTTGTTCAACGAAACAGTATGAACTAAAAACAGTGTTAACATGCAAATAGCTGAAGAGGACAACGAGGCATAAATGCACTGAGTTGCTTGCAAGACGATGTCAACACGACAAAGTAGTTAATTAGCACGACATACAATTTAATAAAAGAAACGAAAAATTAAACACAATTAAGCTAACTGGATAAATCTAGACATTTTATAGTACACTTGAATTTGGGAAGGGTACTAAAGTTTACAAAATCGGGTGGGAAATTATAATAAATTAACAACTCGTTCGCCAAAAAATTGGATCGAGCACACCCAGAACTACGATGCTTAAACAACTTGTATGGAAATTAGTAAGTAAGTAAGTAGCTTCTTTATGAAAACCAGCGTCAGAATGGATGCCCATGAGTACTGCTATAAAGGCTAAATATAAATATATCACCCAGACTAACAGACAGAAGACCGACTACTATTTTGTAGCAAAGAGGTTTGAAAACGACGAGACTAAAGGTTAGGTATATGTTTAAACACTTAACCCGTTGACGCCCACTGTCGCCATATGGGTACAGCCATAAAGCATCCTGTGTCAGACCGGGTTAAGCCGTCATTTGTAATTTTTGACATCCGTGCACTAGGACGATCAGGGCTGAGCGTCAGAGTGCCCGGATGTCAAAAATTACAAATGACGGCTTAACCTGGTCTGCCACAGGATACAACGATAAACGACGTTGAACAGATTCCAAGGTATCTATATCAGATATATACATAATATGGAGACCAAATGATGGAGCTATAGTGCTATACTCTAAAATTGGACTAATGTGAGCCAAAAAATGCACCCAATATCAAAAATTTATCCAGAGAAGTAGCCTCAATGCGCAAACGATGGCACAATCATGCTTATGAGCCTTGGCTACTATGTGGGTAACACGAATCGATGAAAACGAGTCACCGTATACAGTTACGCCCAGATCACGTATTGAATCAACTACCGGTAAGTTTGGACCGCTAATATGAACATCAGCATTACAAAATGGTCGACATGGTCGACAAGGCTTTGCAGCGGGTCGTATTGTAAATCAGACAGACGGCTTAGCCAATCTCTTAGAGCGGGACACAACTGTACACGAGGACGATGTAAACGAACAGCGACCACAATTTTCACGATACGACTGGGCTGCAGTTGTGTTTGGTTGCACAATTCACAAATGCGCGACTTTTTTCAATTTCACCAATTGCGCGCTACAACCAGTGAAGATTTACATCACAATAAGTAGCCTACCGCTGCCTCGTCGCTGTGCAACGTGCTCTGTTTGCGCGAGCGAATTGTCCGCCGTGTATACACAGCATAACTCTCAAGAACTGGCGTAAACAAACAACACAGTCAGCATACAGTCGTGTTGAAAGCCATTTTGCTGCACGATGTTATGTATAGCGCGGACTATGCTGTACGAAAGATGTATGGGAATGTCCGTCTTTCTTTCCGCCTGCAAACGCTCCGGTGTTGTGTCAAAACGGCTAAACGTATCGTATAAACCATTTCGCAGCCTGCAAGCCAGATTAATCTAATTTTCTCAAAACAGACCAGGTTCCAAAATTCTGTCGGTAAACTCAGAACAGTCTTATTGTACATTACACTGTGTTCAGAAAAAAACATTCACTC
>Ga0056129_1000507_pt1 | contig 10436 bp, 8 predicted proteins | sample WorMetLIZISLAND1_FD_71118 | JGI IMG/M metagenome (GOLD analysis project Ga0056129, IMG submission 71118) | Marine gutless worms symbiont microbial communities from Max Planck institute for Marine Microbiology, Germany - Olavius loisae LIZARD... ...
CACTGACTGCAGACGGTTGTACAGGTAGGCTGGGAAGCCCACCAGCACAGCATTGCCGTAGTCGAGCCGTGACAAGACGATCGAGAGCGACAACGAGACTATGGTATACTGACGTCGGAACTGATCGTCGGATACGGCCTATTGCGCTGGCGCAAAGCGGCGAAGCAGTTGGTTAGTGACTAGTTTTTACATACTCGAAACCAGACATTAAAAAAGAGGAAAACGTTATCAAAGTTTCACACGATTTGACCGTTACCGGCAGTGTAGGGCCTCCTAAATCCATATTCTACGAAGTCTATCAGATCGTTAGTTTACAACTGTGCGCTCTGAAAGTTACACATATACATCGAGTCTAAATTAAAACATGCCATTCGACTTTCGTTCTTAACTGTGACAATAGATGGCTGATTTTCAATTATTGAAAGACTCTACTGGCTAAAAACCTTTGCCGCATTTCTCACCACACCTCAAGCTGTGTTGCGATACTTGACTGTTCACATTGCGTCGGTTTCCTTTGTCACTGATGATGATATGGACTTGTCAAAGTTGGGGTGAACGGACCAGATCTCTGGGTAAAAATGGCAGATAGGAGCCTACTACCGTAACGTGATAGGCCTACTGACTCATACACGAGACCTGTGGCAAGTTTATTATCCAGCACACACGGACCATGCCCAGAAATATTTGAGGCTTAACATTTCGAAAACCGTGCAAGGTAAAGGGCTGGTGTCAATGGGCCACCTATAGGAAACCACCCACTGCGGCTCTTATGGTCACGTGATCAATGACGTCACGTTACCCGAAATTCATAATGTAACGCTGTGGTAAAATGTGTGCCCTCGTTGACCAACGTTTTTAAATGTTAAAGAAAGAACGTATTGCTGGAAAACAGGCCTACAGAGCACAGCAATGGGACATATATGTCGTTCCATTGAACGTATTTCTAGTTCTTAAATCATTCTAAAGGTAGCCTACGCTTTCCGAATTGTTCCTCCCAATGACCTGTTATCAACAACACATTTGACATCTCGAAGAAATGGTGCAAATGCTTGTCACACGTGACAGTTCGCATTGTGAGCGCACGACGTAGACTTTCAAAGTCATATATTAGATACTGTATAACACATCACACTACAAAGTCCTTGCAAAATACATAGGTCGAACTAGATTAATCTTAAAAACTTAAACAACAGACTAAACTTTTAAAAAGATATTGAAACACGAAGACAGTCATGCAACACTCGATAATTTCGATACACAAACACGCAACCATCGCAACAGAAGAGCTGCACGCAGCTCCTTTTGTTCGAAATAGGGTTCATAGCAAACAGAAAGGACAGAATTCAAGGACTTTTCGAGGACTTCTCAAGGACCTAAAATTGCAGTTTTCAAGTACCAAAAGTATCAACAAAAAGACATATCATACTCGCGCTGTGACCACAATCACATAACATTTAAAACTGTTTTGAAAAATGTAAACAAACAAATTATATGTAATACACATTGTGAAGTTTTTTTAAGTAGGCAAGTGAACTGTAGTGGTGAACCAAGCAGTGGTGAAATGCCAAATTTTACAAGAGTGCTTTCTTCAAAATTTTAATATGCAAAAATTTCAAACATTCAAACATATGGAACATTCAAATTCAAGGACTTTTCAAGGACTTTCAAGGGCCTGGAATTTTTTCCCAAAATTCAAGGACTTTGAAGGACTTCTCAAGGACCCTATGAACGAACCCTGTCAAAAGTACGCAACTTGGGCACCTCCTTGCCATCAGTGATCAGATGCCTTTCAGCTCCAAATATGTCAACATCCCTTACGAGGTAGGGGCTCTTCCACGGAACCCGCCAGGGAACTTAAGCTTCTACTGTTGTAAAAATAAGCCCCGTATGAGACTGCCTCGTGTGCAAATTCGTTTGCCGTGAACAGTTTGAAGGTCATGTGACGCCAAACGATTATGAATATCAAACTCATACATACTCAGTCCAGTTGAAATTTAGATATTGTCTCTCAGAGTATCATAATTCACCATTAGTCTTTTCATTATATGCACACCAACAGAGCAAATATAATGGACTTTGAAATCGGCCATTTTCGCAACTTTCGGACCTTGGTCGCGTCATACGACCTACCATCGTGTATCACTCATCGACCTCTATCTAGACACCAAACCAAATGTCGTTGAAATCGGAAAAATATTTTGTGGATGGACGTACGGACACTCAGACCGGCTTTATTAGGTCGATCGATCCAAAAATAACACAAGTCACACAGATTGGACGAGTAACAAGACAATAGAGAATGAATGATTCCAGCAACTTAACACGTGTCCAAGTGACGAGAGAAACACGATAAATGAACACAATAATGTCAAGTCAGAATCACCAGTAACAATCTCATCTTACGGTTTACAGTTGAATGGAGTTACAAAATCACCATAATTAGACTTAGGGAGATGTACTCTACTGAACAGCGACCTTTACTATTCGGTCAAATGTGAATATATCCGTGGCTGTTCTCAATGCTGAATACGAATAGCTAACGGTAGCAAACTTACATCAAAATGAATATCTAGCGGTGTACTTTAAAATGCTGTCGATCTACGTATTTTTCAATCTTGATAAACAAGTGACAAACTGCGCGTGACGTCGGACAGACGCGGTGTCTGGAAGGCTATTTTTAGCTGTCAGTCGTCAACGTCTAGTGACTGATCTTAAGTGCTACAGAATTGTTCATAACACTTACTTACTTACTTACAAAACATATTCAACCAATTCAAATTTTAATACAAATATTCAAATTAGGGCCAACAGCTAGTATCTGAATACGAATAGAAATAATCAAGTGTTTGGTACACAAATACACTGTTCACTCACAAGAAAAGGCCACATTTCAGTGTCATTTGTTCAATTACTTCTTTGATACACTGTTTCTCAAAAAATACACCAACTTTGAAATGGTATAGCTCGAAATTATAAGGATTGATTTTGATAACATTTAAAGGGGCAATGGCATTTGTTTGTTTTAGTTTCCTCTTTTTTAATATTTTTTTTGGCTATGTGTGCTAGATTAAGCTGAATACTCAGCTTTTAAGTCCACATTAAACTATTCTATCGTATCGTATCTTTGGCAGAAATATTCAAAATTCTCTGGAATAGAGTATGCATGTTTCAGTTTTGATGCACAGTAGGTTTGCTTTTTATCAACTTTTGTCTTTCAAACCGGACAATGAAAATAATGCGAATCTTGACACTCTATCAAGCAAGAGCGCCAACTTTGATGAGGTGCAATTTTTTGAAACATATATCTAAGCTCATAACGTTTGGCCCACATAATCTGCAGACATTTAAATATAATACACTCATCAGTGAATTGCTGCTGAAGGCAGTTTTATTCATTTAATATTTCTCCTAAATTACGTTACTGGAAGTGACAAAAATTACACCTCACACTGCCTGTCAACAGAAGAAACATGCACGTGTTATTTTCAGTATGCAGTTTGAGAGACGAATAGATGATAACGTGATAACAAGCAAACCTACATGAAAACTGAAGCATACAGACTCTATTCTACAGTATTTTGAATATTTCTGTCAAATGACCTCAAAATCACTCCTTATAATTTTGAGCTATACCATTTCAAAGTTGGTGTGTTTTTTTCTGAGACAAAGTGTACAGGGTAGGCCAAAAAAACCGGAACCACTTTGTTTTACGGCCTATAACTTTAGAAATGTTGAATAGATCTTTACCAAATTTGGCATAAATCAAAGCCTCTTCATTCTAAACATCGTGCCAGAATATATTCAAATCAGCTTCGGAAAACAGTGGCGCCATCTGGCGAATGACAATGACACTTCTACAACTACAAGTTTTGAATTGGTGATAATTTCTTACATCATTTCAGCCAACCTGTTTGCATTGATATTTCACTTTTTATTAATCAATGACGTAAGAATGACCACATTTACTCATCAGCTGCTCTCCAGAAAAACATCAACCCCAGAAGTCTGATAATGCGAGTGCGAATATTCCAGCCGCAGTGCTACGGCTGTGTTGCACATGGGCTATGCCGAAGTCGTTTTCATTCAACCAGGTGGAAAGTTAGACACCATGTGACGTGGTGCTTGGCAAAGACTAGCTACCCGACATCAAGGTAAGATGTGACCGTTACAAACGGAACGGTCACTGCAACAGGACAGACTGGACGGTGCTCCCTCTCACACTGCCAGAAACACAGAAACTTGTAGCATGAGAACCTTCAGTTCACTGAGCTAAACATTTTGTCCACCGAATAGCCCGGATTTTAACACGGCTAACTTGCCACCTGGGGTGCTCTTCAGCAGATGGTCCACCATCATCAAAGTTTCTCCTCAGTTGACAAAATAGAGCGATTGTCAAAAGCATGGCAGAAACTACCGCATGGCGCAGTCATTGCCAATTCGTCACTTTATCACCTTTTTATTTACGGTTAATGTTATTCGCCAGATGGCGCCACTGTTTTCCAAGGTTGATTCAAATAAATTATGGCATGATGTTCAGAATGAAGAGACCGTGATTTGTGCCAAAATTGGTAAAGATCTGTTTAATATTTCTAAAGTTATAGGCCGTAAGACAAAGTGGCCCCGGTTTTTTTGGCCTACCCGGTATATACACGATTCAACAGCCGTGAAACACATCAGTCAACAGGTCACAACTTAACAAAAATGATAAGATGCATGTTATATAAATAAGCCCTGCACAGGATTGCCGGTCGGGTCAACTCCTTGTAAGAGGCAAAATTCGTTTGCCGAAGGTGGAACACCCTAAGTTTGAAGGTTACCTGACACCAAAAGAGGAAGAATATCAAATATCTGTTCAGTTAAAATTTAGATATTGTCTTGGGTATCATAATTCACCATTAGTCTTTTTTGACTATATGCATAACCGCGGAGGAGATAGACTTTGAAATCGGCCATTTTCCCAACTTACAGACCTCCGTGACCTTGACCTTGGATCAGGTCATACGGCACATCTTCATCTATCGCTCATCTGCCTCTAAATGTATACATAACAAATTTTGTTGATTTGACGGGCATTGAGACCGGCTTTAATAGGTCGACTCAAGAAAAGTCGACCTAATAAGAAAACCAACAACCTTTACGACTTCACAAAACAAGCTGCCAAACAGTCTAGTCTCGCACCACAACTATGACTGAGACTTCTGTGATGAATGGCACCAGTTATATGCAGTTTGTAGACCAGACTTAAAGGTGGAACTATGTCGCGCGAGTGACAAACTTTCGTTCTGAATTAGCAGCCGTGAAACGACTTTGTACTTGCTGACGAATGACAAGTTTTCAAATCGACTGTCGACTCTTCCAGCTGAAGATTCCTGTCAGCTTCTACAGCGACACAGAAACAACAGTTTGATTAGCAACACTTGTTACACATGTGGTTCTGTTCAACTGACCAATTTTCAGTAGTAGTAATAAATATAAAACTCACAGCATCCTTCTCCACATTTTTAAAGTTCTGAAACTGCTGAAAACGATTCGCCGAATTCACACTGAATGCAGCATCCGAAGTTCGGCGTTTCTTCATCTTCTTCTCCTGTCAACACAGTAACACAGTCAAACTGAGCAATGTCTGCTGCAAAACTGACTGCCAGCACATCGGGTTTTTGCTGAAGTGACCTAGTTTCTCAGTGCTGTGTTGAGTTTCCTGATAACGAACGCACAGAACTTCTGACGCAAATTACTTATCATATAGTGCACTCTGCATGTATGCTGTCGCATGCTAGTCATAATAATACGCTGCTACATCAACACCTAATTTGGACAACCTCTGGACCACAACTAGAAACGTCTTCCAGCAACAAAAGACTCGACTTGTTCAGTTACAAATTAATAACCTCCCACCTGCGGACTTTTGAAGATCTTTTTCAAGGTCTGAGCTAACTGCTCCTGCCTCTACTCATACCACTACCACTATCAATACTATATAGATAATAATACTACAACTATTCTATCACATTCAAAAAAGGCTCATCATATTGCCAGACACCACATTCAACTATCAATGCCCACTTACCCGTCCTTGGTCGATCTCTTCATCATACAAGTCTGACATGCAGCGTTTCAGTCTGTTTGCCCTGTCGGCAGCATGCTCCTTGTCAAGCAATGACTCGCCTCCGTCCCATGAACTTACTGAAAACACACAACAACAACAACACCTGCTTGAATCATACCCATCACAAACTGATAACAGGTGAGCTGAGGTAAGCATTCAGCATCAAATGAATGAGAATAAAGGCTGCTGCTATTATCAACCATGTTCAGAACAGCTTACATGTAAGTGGCCAAGTGCAGCCTTTTCACCTCGGGCACAGAAGAGCTGTCAATACTAGTCTGACTCAGACTTTCAGTGAGAATTAGCTAAAGATTAGCTAAACTGAATTAGCTAAAGAGAATTGCTGATTATTGATATCTCCGATTCACTAGTACTTTGTATAATCAGACATCCAAACGTTTCCTAAATAAAGCACCAGAACTTTGCAATAATAATGTGCTGGCATCAGCTTTCACAACTTGTTATCACTTATGATTGTAATCTTGACGCAGCATGACGATACGACAAGTCAATCAAACTCGACATGACTTACCATTGGCACCGTAGCCTACAGAGCCCGCCTCCAATTCCTTCGCGACACTGTGCCGCTGTTTAGAAAACGAGCCATCCCACATCGGACGATCGGCCGACTGCGATGGAGGCAATTTCACACCAGACGTTCTGTAGCCATTTGGCAAGATCTCATCCCACTGTTGAACACGGCCTGGTAGCCACATCACACAAACATCACACAGTGATCACTCACAATATGAACAGCTAGTAAGATCGGTCTCTTCTGTGTAAGTATGTATGCAGGTAGGCAAGTAGACTGCTATATGGTTGTGAGATCTGGATGCTTTCCTAACACTCAGTCAACAGGCTAGACCAGCTTCATCTTCACTGCTTGTGCTGTACTGCTGGAATTAAATGGCAAGACAGTATTAAAAAAAAGCAGATATATGATATATCTGCAGTGCCACAGATATCGAGTCATTTCTGCTGAAAGCACAGCTACAATGGGTCGGTCATGTTATGCACATGCCAGCCAGTCACACTGCAATACACAATACAATACAATATTCGTTTAATAGGACAAGTATTCTGTGAACAATTAGCAGTGGGCAGATGGCCACAGTGTGGGTCTGTCAGGCGGTACAAAGACGCTCTCAACGAGAACCTGAAGCAGTGTGGAATCGACTCATCAAGCCTGAGTAGTGCGTCTCAGAAACACTTGTCATGGAGGTCTCTCTGAGAGGAAGCAAGCAGTCACCAAGTACGAGGAAACACGTATCGAGGCTCTTGAGTGTAAGCGAGCTGTGTGCAAGTCCACAGCTCAGCCTTCCAGCAGCCTCGGCGTCTGGTCATGTGACAGCTGCTCTCACATCAGCAGTTCCAGAACTGGGCTTTTTACCCATCAACAGGACATATCAATGACAACCGATCCGTCATATCGATGGTGCAGTCCATAGGTAGGTACATGTCCACAGTAGCTGCAGTGCACATAACGAATGCTGCCCATCAGGTTCTCAGCATATGTTATTGATTGAGCACAAAACACTAACACAAAACCACACAGTACGACTCAGTGAGCGAGCGAGCAACAAAGGAACAATACAGTTATAAACACAATCGACAACTGCGTGATTGACAGACACCATCGAATGTCTGTCCGCCGACATAACTGTAGGTCCTTGTAAGTACAGCGAATGTGACGTGATATTTCAAACAGCTGAAAATCATGTAAATTATAAACAACTATCACACAGTCATGCATTGCATGTCTTACAAAAATAATTTAATTTTTTTGTATCTGTAACACTGCATACCAGTTATTTGCTTTCCGTTTACTCCGACGATATTATCTATGTTCAGCTGAACAATAAAATACACTATTTGCCAGAAAATTGTGATTATTATGAGAAAATAAAAATGTCTGCAGCATAAATGGTCCTTAATGTTAAAACAAAGCAACAGTTTTTCAAATGATCTACTTCAGCTCGAAATGTACATTTAACATCTCACACGTTTTAGTTAGTATTTTTATGACTATTACTTTTAATTAAGATATTACTATTATACTATTATTACAACACAAATTACCCAGATTTAATATAAACACATTCTTTAATATTTCAATAGAGACAGATACACAACAGTGATACATACAGTTTGTGGCCTGTTTAACTGAAGGACGACGCTTGTCTTCCAATGTATCATGCAATACTGAGCTGCCATTCAGCAGGTGCTCATGACCACCTCGCACTGTTTCACCGCCAGCAGCTGATGTATTAGTCTGACAGGAGACGGAAGCATTGTCACTGACATCACAACACTTGCTTGCAGCATCCGCCACATGCCAAGCAGTTGTTGCATGAACAACGTGTGTTGAACCTGGCAGAATATTATCATCTGAAAATGTTGTCACATGCCATTCTGTTGTTGACAGAAACGACTCAGGCTTTGCTCCGGACAATTTTGTGCCACGTATTCGTAACTCCTCTGCACTTCCGGTACACAAGCAGTCTGAGGTTCTTTCAGTGACAGTTGTTTCATCATGGACTTTGCCATTGCCACTGTGTGTCCTAGCTCTATCTCCCTCTCCGTTAACATTAACACAGCAGTTCTGCTCTGACCGAGATTGTCTCAAAATCTCCGTCAACATACTCTCACTACTGGAATGTTTGTGCCATTTGTCAGCCGAAATAGATTTCATCTTGTGACAGTTAGGCGTGGTACTGCCACAACATGCTTCGTTAACCAGTGATTTATTCTTCTTCTGCAAACAGTCCGTATCATTGGATTCTAGTCTCTCACTGCTGCCACGTTCCGAGGACCCAGAAGGCACTTTGCAACTGTTTGGTGTTTTCGACTTTGTCGCCAGCAAAGACGACGGTAAATGACCATTCACAGTGGTAGCACTGACAGACATCGGCTGAACAAGGAACCCAGTCAGCGACACTGCACTGTCAGACTTGCGACGACGTTCAGCGGCCGTTTTACAGCTGCCATCTTCAGAGATTGTTGACGGCGTGTTGGGTTTTGACAAGCTGTTTGAGTGACAGAAAGGCCTCCTGTCAATGACAGCTTCATCAACAGACTTTTGTGCCAGCTTTTCCGTCGTCATTCCAGTGTTAGCACCTAAACACAGTAGCGACACGAAAGCATGAAGACAATTAGCAAGACTCAGTCAGATTTAAAGACATTAATAACGATGAAACAAGAATGTAACATTAACATACGACCCACAACATTAAAAATGTGATAAACTGACTATAAGCCAGCTTAATCTATAACAATTAATCAGAAGCATTATATTAAAAGGAAAAAACTAAAAGCTAATAATCAGTGAGCATAGCAAGTCTGGTTAGTCTTAGTGCATGAAGGCAGCCATGATGTAACATACAGTCAGTGGTGGAATGGATTTGAACTGCATCCATGGATCTTGGACTTGGACAAGATTTACTGGGCAATGGCGTTTATTTTGTTTCTTGTTTGTATCACTTCGTTTTCAGTCACATGTGCTTCAAAGCATCAGCTTTTTCTTCCACGTTAAATTCTTGTATTGTTATTGTAACATGTGGGTTTAATGTTTACAGTGAAAAATTAACAGTGTGACGGATGCCGAGACAAGAGGATGTGATGACGTGATTTGCTGAGAATAGACAACCCAAACCCTAACCCTAACCTGTGGACATGTGGACATAATGTGGACACGTGGACATGTGAACAATGTAGACATGTGGACACGTGGATATGTGGACATGTGGACAAGTCAAATACACGTGAAATACAGAGACGTCAGCTTCAGTCCAACAGATCAACGTTTAAGGTGGAAACACAGCAGCAAACGTTTCGTAACAGTCAAACCAGACATTACCAGGCAACGAGGTGGACGAAGAGCTGGTCGATGAGACATCGGCAGGTTTCTGTACCGGTGTCTGAAAACATTCATTCAACAATAACAATTCTCCTCCTCACAGCATACTCAATCATTAATGTAGCTGTGTCTACAGTTGTATGCCAAGCATTTCAGTTTATTTGCCTTACCCACGTTGTGGTAAGAATGAAATTCAAACGTTTCATGTCATTCTCGACTGCTCTGTGGCAAGGTCTTCTCCACGTGGCCTTTGCATTGCTGTGGTGTTGGTCCTCACACGGTGAACAGGGAACAATGTCCAAAAGAGTCACAGCATACGATATGTCAACATATAAGAAAGCTGTGGGCAAACAGGGACAGCTGACCTCAGCGTTTGTGACGTGACACAGAGTAATGGGATATGCAGAATCACAATGGTTTGCAGTAAATGTGAGGTTAGTCAGACTGACACTGACAGCATTGACACTGAATCAT
>Ga0056129_1000508_pt1 | contig 10434 bp, 6 predicted proteins | sample WorMetLIZISLAND1_FD_71118 | JGI IMG/M metagenome (GOLD analysis project Ga0056129, IMG submission 71118) | Marine gutless worms symbiont microbial communities from Max Planck institute for Marine Microbiology, Germany - Olavius loisae LIZARD... ...
GAATGACGCCAAGCGACTTCAGCTTTGTTGCGACTGGTAGCGTCACACCAGCCACTTCGATGGAGTCGACTGCAGCCGCCAGTCGGAGCTGATTGGCAGTTCCAAGTACTCAGTCCAGTTCTCAGAAATATTCGATTATTTTTACATAACTTTAGCACGAAACACTGGACTTGTAGGAAAAAATATTCCTGCATTTCTGAGAAATCATGGATTGTGTGTTGGGATAGTGTACCATAGCCTCACCCTGCAGACAGCCAGTCATGTTAAAGCCCTTCATTAATTAGATATCATCATACTTACAGTTTTAGGGCTGCTGGAAATGTGTGACCAGTAAGCCAGAACTGTTATGTTTAGGGGTGCACCGGATCCCATATTTTAGGATCCGGCTGGATCCGGATCATGCCGAATCAATTACTGTCGGATCCGGCCGGATCCGGATTTTCACCGGATCCGGATCCAGATGTAACCTAATCCGGATCAAAGCTGAATTGCAACCAATGAGGATATCAAAACATCACATCATAAAAGACAAGACAATTTTGTAATTTGTTGTGATGCTGCACCATGAATTTTCTATTTATTTAAAGATTTCACACTTTTCTGACATTTGGTGATAAAACAGTGCATGCTTACAGTAATAGGTACTGCTACATGGTAATGAATCCCGTTGACCGGATCCAGACTGTTTGGATCCGGCCGGATCCGGATTATGCCGGATCCTAATATGTTTGTATCCGGCCGGATCCGGAACTGGATCCAGATCCGGTGCACCTCTAGTTATGTTTTCTTGTTTTCCCCTTTCTATTAGGCTTGAGGCATGTCTCGCACTTCATTTTCCTGCGAGAAGCTTGTTTCTATGGCTCGGAAGTTCTCGTGAGAATGCGAGATCTTGAGATGTGAGAATTCAACACTAGCTAATATTAACCATCAGTTGCAAACTGAACATAGTAATTTTTATTAACGGAATAATGTCAGTTTGCCATACAGATCCTAGTACTGAGCTATAAGGAATTATTTATTACATAACAACGTAGCCAATAATTTGGCCTAACTAAGTAACACACTGCATTAACGTCGCCATTATGTAGGTGGAGCTAACAACGTAGCAAAGAAATTCTTTGCTTGTGAAATCTTGTTGTGGCTTCTATGATGCGAGACAAATATTCTATGCTAGCAACTACGAGAATCTCGTAGGAAAAAGTGTGAGACAAAAAGTAGTACAACTGAAATTAAAAAGAACATGGACTAGCTAACATAGACAAGCCACTGTGAAATTATGCATAAGTAAACATGGATCAAAAGCCGCAAAATTAACTTGTATTTCATGTGACCTACTGTTATTTGTTTAACTAGCCAGTTTGTTTCTATAATTGTACAGTAATTGACATAAATGGGGATGCAATTGTGTGGTTCACCGCTATTTAATACATGGTGTACTGTAATTTACCCATGATTATACAGTTATTTGCTATTACTGGTGAACATTTCACGCATACTGAGAACATAGGACTGAAATATGCAGCCATCCCTTTTCTTCTCAGTTAAACTCGTTGCATGTATAGTATACGCAAAAACCCATATCTCAGACTTGGAACTTAGTGCTGCCAGTTTTCTTTGCCTGTAATTTTATGATCATGCTACAAAAATAATCCCAAGGGTGAACAGAAATTACTAAACAATGTTGGCGATGTGAAAATTTTTTACACGGATAAGAAACAAGTTGCAGCGCATAACGAATGTATGATGTATGTGTACAAGTAAGTGAAGGAAATGAACAGTGTCTGCGAAGTTCTGCCAATTATGCAAAAGGGGATTATATTACATTACGTTACACACATTACGTTTTTTCCTTCTGTATTTATGACTGAAGACAATATTGTCATGTACAATTTAATTTCCTCGGCCAAAGCATGGAATCTAAAGGTTGATGTGGCTGTGCAAAATCCCCATATCTCAAGCCGACTGCCCACATTTCTAAGATCTTGGGAAATCAAAAATCCCAATAAGTGGCAGCAATAAATGGTAGGTTGACCTGCAGCAGGCACTAAAAGGACCAATAGGATATAATCAATAGGACATTGCTGAACATAGCACTGCACAATCAGTGATAGTGTGATGCAAAGTCAGTAGAGTACTGTGGTCGAGCCTTCACACGCTCTAAAACTACTGCTGTGAAGAAACAACACGTTCTGGCGCCTTGATCGCTGTATTTATGCCCTGTAGTGAACTATTTAGATATAACACTTACTTCAGCTGCACTAGATGAGATATCTCATCCCTAGCATGTATTTCTGCACTGCTGGGGACAATTTATCTCATCTCCGAAGTGGTGTGACCATGACTTTTTCCACAGCCGGGTCTATAGTCTGCTTTTTTAGCGCTGTTCGCTGACAGTCTTATGAGCCAACATCGTTAACTACCTGCTTAGTATATATGTTAAAGTTTGAAAAGTTAAAGCCAGATAAGTTCTTCACGAGAAACCCATCTCAGAACTACGGGGTGGTACTTGCCATATGGGATCACAAAATTACTTGCCACCCGACACAAGCGAACACACCCTGCCTTAACTCCAGCCAGTAAGGCTGGTACTCGATTTACCTACCCCGGAGGGATGGAAGGCTGAGTTGACCTAGGTGCCTTGATTACGCCCCGGTCGGCAATTGAACCTGCGACCGCTTGATCGAAAGTCTGACGCCGTATGTTGTCGGCAGTTTGGTCACCTTGTTGACTGACAATGTTGATTGTCATTTTGGCAACTGATGGTGAGTAAGTAAAAGAATTTTTGTATCACATGAAGATCAAAAGTCATTTGGCACTGATACGTTGACCAATATGACAATGTTGGCCAACAGTTTCAGCTGACAACCCATCTTCTGGCAACGATACATGGTTTGTCCGCCAGTAGTGTCAGCTCATCTGGTTGGAGCTTAAATGTCTCATGTTCAGTTAATTAGTTACTATCTATCTATCCTCATAACAACATCATTACTTGGTTTAACCACACATTTATTTGTAAATTGCAATACATGTGGACTTTGTGTTACTGCAGAGATAAATAACAGCAAGTTATGCATTTTATCCTTCTTATGAATAAACATCACTTTGACTGTACCTTCCAGCCAATTAATGCACAAACAGTCCACACATTCAATGAATAAACAAATTCTGTGTACGTGACCAAAATGGTCATTTACACAGAAATAGTTTACCTGTCTTGTTCTGCGGTGTCTCGCGCAGTATATTATCTTTGCTCCTGCCCAGTCAGTGACAATTTTCTTGACAGATTGGTTCGTGATCACAGATTTCTGAACCTCTGTAAGCGATGCCTTGTGACCCACTCTGATTTGAACGTTCTTGCTCTGCATCTCCACTTTCTTTCGATGCTCCTTGTTCCTTCCTTCAACTGAAACAGTTCATACATAGGAGAAACAGGCAGGAATATCAGAAGAAGGAAGGAGAAATACCGAAAAGAGGTGGAGATGAAGAGCAAGAAAATTCAAACCAGAATTGGGTGTAACGCATCCGTCACTTAACAAATCGATCTGCAATCACCAACTATGTTGTCAAGCACAGTCCATGTCATTGACTGGGCAGTGGCAAAGGTCATAGACTGGAAAAGACACTGCAGAACAAGACAAGACAAATGTAGCCATTTGGATAGAGAGATGGAGGGCCGATGACCTGTCATACATATATCTATGATCGTCTTTTGGTCAAGGAATTACCAACACATGACCATCATTTGCCTTACAGAATGCGAAGAAAACTTTACTAATATAATGGCATTTTGTATTATGCCTTCAGCGTATAAAATGTAAACACTTGGCGAGACGTCATATTGAGTCTTGTTTTAGACACATAAACATATCGTACAACATGAAAAAGAGTGCAGATGGAAATTAGTCATACTTTTATGGACTGTGCCTATGACCTATCACATATCTATGATTGTCATGTGATCACGGGATCACCATCACGTGACCATTTGCTCGATGAAGTTCACATGAAACTTCGCTAATGTAAGGTATTTGGTTGTGCACATGGAAGTCATTTATTTATTTTATCATAATCCAATTTTATGAACGTATTCGCTGAAGTTTGATGCTGATATTAGCCAATACTGACGAGTATCGGCCGATACCCGATATCATTATTGGTCTAACACTGGTATTGCAGGATTTTTTGTCTTGAAAATGACGATTGATGTTGATAGCAAACATTTTCAGATCCCCAGTCATTTGTTATAAGCTGAAAGGTTTCACCAAATAGACAGTTCACCAGCTGACAGTGTCTGTCATACAGGATTATGACCAACTTTTTCAGAATCTTGCGTAATTTGCATGAGAATTAAGAAGCTGGACTCCATTGACTGTCCATTGGCAGTTTCTGAGATGTATAGGTTGAAGACAGCAACAGCATCAAGATTCACAGTTACCGTTCTAACTGTCGTACAGTTACATGGTCTGTGAGTTTTTGATGTCTGTACTTCACGTGGAATTATGATTGCATTAGTAGTCAGCCATAGACAGCTTATCTGTCTTAACCCTTTGAACCCATGCTACGTTTTGGAATGTTCCTATGACTCTGGGTCACTCCATACCGTTATGAAGATATTTTGTGATAATAACACGAATTTTAAAGCCAATATATTGGCTCTATTACAATGTAACAAAGAAAGCTAAGCTGAAATATTGGCCATATGGGGATTGCACAAAGACGATAAAGTCGAAACTTCTGCCGTATGGGTCTATCAGATTAATCACGGTGGACAGACTGTGCGAGTCGTGCATTTACAGTGCGGTGCCATTATGTTATCGAGGCCATTGCTGGCCATGTATATGCTGTTGCCCAGCTATATGCTCTATAATGCTATATAATCCAATGCTATATAATCAAACATGACAGGCTCATAGACATTCTTAATGTGGATTATAGTCCATATCCAAACTCCCTCAATGGGCAATGTGTATTTTGCATTGCCTTGTTTTAAGCTGTGCTTAAAAGCACAGCATATCAACTCGTTTATTAAATACAGTGCTACTAAAACAGCAAATGTTATATAGAGGGCTGCTCACAACCACTACGGGATGTATAGGCCAAGGTTCTGAGACAGAGAACGGAATCTTTATAGGTTTTGACATGTGCACCACTATCTCAAACATTTAAAGCTGACAGTTGTGTCTGTCTAGATGTTAAGCCATTCACCCTCCTGCGGACAGTGGGAACTTAACAAATGTTTGTGTTATTATTATGATTATTTTTTGACCCTCAGTAGGTATATTCTCCAGGGAGTTTAAAAAATAAGCCATGAAAACATGTAGTACGACTGATCATCTGTGCATTCGCAAGCTGGCAAACTATCATAATGCTGTTGCCAAAGTGTATATACTATATAAAAAAGTAATATCCTTTCCCAAGCCTCAAGACCCATGGGGTGGTGCTGATCTCCGTATCATTAGACCTTAGCTGGACACCAGCCGAAGCTGCAAGACCACAGATACGGGGCTAGTGCATCACATGGTATGCCTGTTTACTCCCCAGCTTTTGCTTTTGGTATTCATTAACTGACCCCGGTTTGATGGCACGCTGAATTGGCGGTGCACAGCAGCCACGGGTGAGATTCAAACCCACGACCTTGTGATCGCAAGTCCGGCACCATACCACACGGCCACCACGCACTGCATACTATATAATCAAATATGGCATCCTCGTCAACATATACTTCATGCATGTAACTTTTGAACTCAATTTGTATTATAATCCATATCCAGACTCCTTGAATGGGCAATCTGTAGGTTGCATGGCCTTGCTTTAAGCTGTGCGTAAACACAGCATATTCACGCATTAAATATAATGCTATTAAAAGGCTGCTCACGATTCAGTATGGAATGTATGGGCCGGGTTTCGTGCAACACGACAGCATTGTAATGTTGTACTGAATCCGAGCGTATCTAGAAAGGTAGCTTGTTTCCAGACATTTTCCAGAATTTTTGGCCAGTTTCCATTGTTCTTATTATCATCTGTTTTTGTTTTGTTTTGGTACTCAATTCCTGACGGTAAAATATTGAAGAGTAAGCAGTTTAATAAGGACAGTAACATAGCTTATTACAGGCAATTGGCACATTTGATTGGTCTATAAAGGGGTTATACCATACCCCACATGTGACCTCGATCTTAGCCAAGCAAATGTGCTACGTGGTAGATGTGTGCATAGCCTTGTGAGCTGTATTAGCCTGCGACACATTTTGTTCAAGTCACATTGACCTGTATTTTAAAATGAAATGACTCATCATCTGCAGAGTGGTGTTCTATTTCTGCAGACATATAACCTTGTCATCTGCACCTGGAGAGACTGCTGCAATGTGCATGCATCCCTGTCAACTGTTCTATGTCTTCAGCTGTCAATAGTGCTGTTTCCGAATGACGTCATAAATAGGTCACAATCGGAAAAACAATAGTGTAATGGTCGTTAGACAAACGTTGTCCCAACGTTTTGCTAACATTCTGTGCTCACGTTGACACAAATTTGCCAACTACTTTTCCATATTAAATGGTATTAAAATTAAAATCACGCACAGTATTAAACCCGTTAATCTTCACTGGCATGCCCAAATGTTTTTTCCGATTGTGCTATCTGTCTATGTCAAACATATTTTTAGAAACATTGTCGCAAACAGCACTATTGCATGCAAGAAGGCTGGCTGGGCACCGATGCACAGCAGCAGTGGAAAGAATACCCCAAACTGTTAGCTCAGGGCTAATGCTGTCTAATTTAACTACTTACACCATTCGTGATGTGATGCTTTGATCACAGACTTGCTACATTACAATATCACTTTTTATGCCTCATAATTATTTATTATTATGTCGTTTAGGTTTAGTTGATTAAAACTTTATCCTTCCTGCCTTTGATGTGTAAATCATGAAAAACGCGTTCTTTAGTTTAACAGACTATCAGGGGAACTTTGATATTATTCAGTCACTGTTGATTTATTAACAGTGCAACGTAATTCTGCTCTTTGGACACTGCCCAATTGTGTTTGTATGTTGTATTACGCCAAGGCTAACATCCGTGTAATTTTAACACAGTAGGATACATTCTGATGGAATTGCATCTATAATTATTATTTGTGCATGTAAGTATTATTTCCATCCACTTGAACTTGTCAATACCATTTATTCTGGAAGTGTATGTGATGAAAATTGTGATAACACGTCTCAGAAACATACAAATTCAGATGATGTTATCACAGTTTGAACAGTTTTCAAAAACACTGTTTTTTGGTGCCACCAGATGTCTGATTTTAAGGCTAACTCCTTGTGACCCATATCTGCACAATCTGTACTAATTCATATGTAAACATGCATCTTTTTTCCACAGAAAGTAAGCTATATCATGAGTTACAATATGAAGTATCTTCGTGCACCATTGGAAAAGAATGTACATTTCAGAAATGCTTAAGTTAGTGTACTTGTACCACGGGAACTTTGAAATGTGTGTTAATTTATAATTTCGGTTCAAAAATTTTTTGTGATTACAAATCTAGCATGTTTCTATGCAGCCTTGACAATCAAGTGAAAATTAAAAGCATAAGTTAATATTGACTGAATCTATGGTAACAGTGTGGGTTGACGTTTGTCCGCAGGTGTGCAATGTTTCTTGTACTGGTGAGAAGTCCTATGAGATGCATGTGTCAGGAGCCAAACATCAGAAGGTAGGGCATGCTTATTGTACAATCTAAATGTAGTTTTTTTTGCACGTGCATTATGACCAGTAGGCGTTATAAGCCATCTTGTGCCCGAACACCTGACTGTGAAACGAATTTCAAAGAATATGGATCTGTGGTTTTTACTTCATTGTATTAGAAGGTGGCACATGGCCGCATCATGTCGGCATTCATGACTGCGCAGATGGTCTCTCACGCAGAAAGGCCAGCATTTCCTGTTGCCAGTGCACATATGTGGAAGTCTTTCTTCACTGAGTCAGCGATTCTGACCCTGTTCGAGCATCGACTTAATAGTTTCTTATTTGCTAAGTCACTATTGTAACTACAGGGTGACACAGAAAAAGTGGAACATACGTGCATTGCATTACATGCATATATGTTTCACTTTTTGTGCACAGCTTTGTATTAGAATGGCTGTTGTGTTTGTGTCGCGCTGTCTATTCATGTAAAGTGTCCACGAAGTTTTTACAGAGTGTTTGACACTTTAATGGTATTTGTATTTATGTATTGTATATACATGTTGGTGCTGAAGTCTGTATGAATAATGCCCTTTGTGCATTCTTTGTGTGTGATGATGGTTGCAATGTGCCGCACATTAATCTCATAGCAAATTCACTACAGATCTTGATACCGTGTAGCTGGTGCTGTCTGGGGATTGCATCCAGACCAGCTAGAAGTCTGTGGCTGATGACTGAAACAGAATTAAAGCTTTGTGTTCCAGATATTTCATAAAGTACAAGATTCAGCGGTCAAACAACTTTTGTGTGGTGTACACACATACGTCTGGTAGTCCTGTATGGAATAAACTGTATACTATGACATATTATGATGTTGGATATATGCCACAATGTTGCTCGATTTTATAAGTTATGCTTCTGCAAGGGTGCAAGCTCTGTACTGATCATCTCCGCTCTGCCACTGATGTTGATTTTACTGTTTCGTGACACTTCTGAGTTTTGCTGACAACATTTAGTGTGTGCTAAGTAGCTCTTTTGTTATCAGTGTCATGAGTCATTTATCATTTAGCTGATCAAGTCTGTCAGTATAGTTAAATCTGTTGTTTTTTACACTGTATGAGATAGATGATTACTGTCGGTTTCATATGTGAATAAATGCAGTGTTGGGCTCAATAATGGTCACAACATTGAGCTTCAAATCTTGTGCAGTGAAGCATCTGCAGTTTGCATCCTCAGTTATGTGACATTGTCTGACTTATAGGAAACCACCTGCTGCGGATCTTATGGTCTCGTCATACGAAACATTTCAAATTTCGTTTTTTCCTCATCAGTACCATGATATGAGCAAATACATGAGCCATAGATCGTTTACCATTGTAGAATTAGAGCAGTGGAAGTTATATGCTGCTCAAAGCCGTTAATTGATGCAAGTCTCAAGAGTTTGTTTTTTGTGCATTCAGTAAAAGAGTTATCGCTACCAAAATTTGCCACTGTGCTGCACTGTGTAGAAAATGAATGCTGAATGGAGTGCATAATGCTGATATTATGTATATTCGCCAAACGTTGGCTTTTTTTTGTAAATTTTGTTGACCATTTGCATTTATTGTTACTTGCTGTTAAACCCTTATACATCATCGCTGTTAAATCTTGCAGTTTTGCATGTAAATTTATTTTTGCACCTTTTATTTTTGTAATTTTCAAATTTCACAAACACTACAGTAATTTTAGTTCATTACCATCAGATCTAAAAAGTCCTTAGTAACATGCACAACATGCATGTAAATCAAAACATTTAATGCATCTGTTGGCACAGTGATGAGTCAATTAGAGGTTTATATTGCCAATGAAGTATACTAGCTAGCTAGTAGTAACATTATTTGCAGTTTGCAATTTCGCTTTTTGTGTACCTACGAAAAAACAAGAAAGCCCAGCTGTCGCTGACAAACCCGCGCGACGCGAAAGCATGCCAAAAATTGCTCCAATTCGACGTGCTTACATGTACAACGTGTTGCTGACAATACTGGTCTATCTTCATTCGTTTAGCTATTGGTCCGTCCGAAATCTGCGAAATCCTGCAAAATTCTCTGAAAATCCAAACTTATAGAGTTCAAGGTCATCCATCTTGGTGCCAATCGAAAGCGCATATGTACTTTCCTATTAGCCACTAATAGTAACTTTGGAGTTTGGACGTACCTCTTACCGTTTTCGAGATATTGACGTATTTAGCTCGAAAATACCTTGTTTTTCCCACACCTCCCTTGTTTGACACCCCCTAGCGGCCGAACGCCATAAGATATCAACGTAGTCTAAACATTGCTGAAAAGTGCATTTAATGGGCCACAATTGCGTCGCTGACACTATAGGTCTATCTTTATTCGTTTAGCTGTGGTTGCCTCCAAAAGTCGCGAAATCATGCGAAATTCCAACAAAATTTGACCTTAGAGCAGTTCAAGGTCATCCAAGGTCATTGATCTTGGTGTCAATCGCGAAAGCCCATGTACGACTCCCCCCTCGAGCTCCATTTGACCACATCTGAGCTATGGTTTGGTCAGGAGCAAGAGGGAATATTACCATAACTGCTCTCTAGTGGTGTTCTCGTGTAGCTTTCTGTAGTTGCACACTCATTTGATCAGCTTACAGGTTCTGTCTACCAGATTTGGCTTCATCTCACTGGGTTCACTCACTGTGCTTAGGTTACTTTGTGTGTGTTAGATTATTGTCTTGTATAAATCCGCATGCATGTTGTAGTA
>Ga0056129_1000509_pt1 | contig 10432 bp, 7 predicted proteins | sample WorMetLIZISLAND1_FD_71118 | JGI IMG/M metagenome (GOLD analysis project Ga0056129, IMG submission 71118) | Marine gutless worms symbiont microbial communities from Max Planck institute for Marine Microbiology, Germany - Olavius loisae LIZARD... ...
TCGATCGAAAATCAAAATTTGGAAATCGTAACATCACTACCCACAACTCCCAACCAACATCGTAACAACAAAAAACATCTTAATCACATAACTCATACAACCGTGTGTCACAGTTAATCTTCCTCAACACCTCTAACACTCGTGACACGGCATCCAGTGTTGGTTTTTCAACTAGCAAGTGTTTATGATTACGATGCGATTTCTAATGTGCCTCCCACAACTTAGTTGCATTGCATTACATAGTTCACTTAACCTGTTCAGGCCATAACTGTGTTGAATAAAGAAAGGTCTTTAGTTTTCACTTAAATGTTGCTGTCATCAGGCAATGTGTTCCAGATGTAGGGTGGGTGCTGCGACAGAAAACGCTCTCCTACACAAGAACGAGTGATGAACCTTTCGCTTCTGTTTCTTTGAGATGCAGCACAGTGAGAGACAGAGACGTGCACTGCGTGGCAGATCTGGCAGACTCAGCTCGTACTCGAGCCACTCATTCCACTTGAGGTTTGACGACAACACGTTCTTTGTGTCATGAGGAGGGCACAGCGGCTCAGTGCCGTGGTAGATACCAGTTCGCACATAGATCTGCATGCAGCATCGACACTAACCGATTAACTAATTACTGCAACAGAGTACCACCTTGTCAGTGTTTTTGACACCGTTACTAACTACTATCAGCGGAATGACAGTAAATCCATATGGCTCATAAAAACTGCAATATTTCACAGTCTCGTTGGCGACTCCAACCTCATCGACAATAATAGCAACAAAACATGAGCAATGAGGTTGTAGGTTGTCAAAAACGACTATTTCAGCTGTCTAACATAACTATTTACTACTTATTTTTTTCTCACAGCTGTTTCACATCTAGGTCAGGTCATCGATAAGGTACCCCAAAGGGAAAATTTTCAGGAATTTTTTGTATGATTTATTTTTAGCTCTGTTAAGTGCAGTAATAGCTATGGCCTTGACTCCATCTGTCTGTTCATCACACTGCTGTATTTTCAACAAAAAGAGACCTATGGTCATGTGGTTTTCACCAGATTGTAGTCCAAAGACTCTAGTTTTAAGCAACGTAAAGACATTGCAGAAATTCTATGGTTATCAATCTCGGTGAAACAATTTTCTATACAGTTAGCCCCAATCAGGCATGTGAAAACTGTGTAATTTTGCTGCTGTAACCGAAGTTATTATTAAACATGATGGCATCATGCACAGCCTGGAGCCAATGGCATGGCATAGTGTGCTGCCTATCTACCTATCACATGGTTACTAACTGAACGTAAATTTTGTTGAAGGAGAAATCTGGCATCACGTAAGGCCAAACAGGCTCAAAAAGGAACATTTTACACAGAAATTTATTCAAGTCCACCCATGTCAATCTGAAGCCAAATTGTGATAACACACATGTGATAACATACCACATACAGACTACGAAATCAAAGTTCTTAGATAACCCATGTGATGCTATACGTTCTTCCTCATCTCTCCCTCGTCCAATCTCACGAACTAAAAAGTTTCAATCATTTCTAAATTTCGCTCTCAACAATTACCAACCACCTCTCTAAATATCACCCAGGTTTTTTTTATTGTTATTATTGTGTTATTGTTATTGTTGTCACTGTCTTTAATTGCACTTGTTTCATATCGTAATTTGTTATTCAGCTATTCGGCTACTCGGCCGCAAGTGTGGAATAAACTCAGTGCCAGTGTCAGTGCTTTCGCAAGCATCACATGAGGCTGTAGTGTAACTGCGAATTTGCAGAGCTATATCACGCTATATGTTACAAGCTATCACCAAATTTACTATAGAACATGAATACATAACTCACCTATCGAATGGTGTCATATGCAATGACTATGAGTGACTCCTAACCCAGGTTTCAAGGTCATTGTACTTTTCAAAGGCTAAAATGTCAAAAATGGTGCATTTTAGACACAAAGTTACTAAAGGATGCTAATGGGAAACCACAGAATGGTAACAGTTCAGTTGACCTTGAGTGACCCCTGACCCACATTTCAAGGTTGCAGTATTGTTCAAAATCAAATATCTTTAAAATGGTGAAAAATATAGTCGCAGTTACTACTGAACATTAATAGGAAGGCAAATGCCTTCAAATGGTGTCTTTTCCAGTGAACTCCAGTCTAATACGCCACTGACACGCGGTTCCTCGGTGACAGCTGAGCTTCTTGTTCACAATAAATACCGCTAAACCACCGACAGGCTGTAGTATTTAACAATATAATAAACAGCATATGTCCAAGAACTAATGTGGTGTAATGGTGTATAAAGCACGTGAAGTCTCACCTCTCCTCTGTCACGGATATTGACATATGTTGCTAATGTCACCTTTATTTTCAGTGGAACGGCCAGTGACCACAGTGATATTGTCGGCTGGTTCTGAATACCTTGCAGAGCACCAATCCCTGCACGATGGATAATACTGACAGCATTACCACACTATTAACAATTGGTTGAGGAGCTCTTAAACAAGTTTAAGGATCAAAATCTTAGCAAATTCAATAGTATCCAGTCCAAACAAATGGCACCTCGAATATTTTCATGTGATATTTTAATACATAATCTGCAGATCGAACTCTTGAAAAAACGTAGCCTAAAAATACAATGGTTACTTCGTCATCTGTTGAGTTATGGAGACTTTGTGTTATGTATCGACCAAAAGTATTCAGTCAGTACAGTAACTCACCTCGCTGTATGTACGACGGCATTGCTAGTACGTTCTTTGGCAGATTACTGTAAAGGCCCTCGCGCGACATCAGCATCAGCTCAGGGATCTGACCACGTGAAAGACAATGACGAATATACTGCAAGTACACACACGGCATACGCCAATCAATGTTAGTGAGTGCGCCAATTTTTTCAGAAGTAACTAGTTTTTTTATTAGCAGTAAATGCAGCTGAACACATGGATTCAAGGCAATATGAACTGTTTGCTTACTCTTACTCATAGCACAGCTTGTATAGTCACCATGTCACCACTGATTACCACTGTATCTGCCATGTCTGGGGTCATTGCAAATGGGCAAGCGCAAAGCGCATTCAAGGTGCACATGGAACAGAAATGATCTAATACTGACGACGGAAAGGAACTGACATTGTTCCTAAGGAAAAAAACTAACAAAAAAATCTGCTCTGAAATGTAAGCCACCATGTAACAAATCTTTTGACACTCACTGCAGATTGAGCAGCTGTCAGGACCGCAAGTGAAAGGATTATATATTCTATGCATTCATTGAAAAAAACTTAAGGACAAACATTTGGACCCTTGACATCAGCACGAGCAAGAAAGTTCTGAATTAGCTGCAGCCGGTTTAGAGGAGATTTCGGAAGGTTGCAGTCAAGCAGTCAAGTATAGAATCAACAGCTAAGGTTGCAATGGTGCTGACAAAAAATACCTTGTACTGACTGATCGGATAATCGCCGAGAAGAAATTCTTCACAGCCACAAACTTTGAGTATGTAACTAGTGACGTGCGTAGTCACACATTTCTGCTGCTGCTCGGTCGATACATTCATCGTTCGAATCTTTCGTCGGATCGACTCGGCGATTACGTCTTCCGGCGACGCATCAAACTGAACCTTCATCGTTATTTTACTGCTGTCACGAGTCGACGTCACGATCCACAAACAGACCAGAATGTTTTTCTGAACTGCAAATCAATCGATCAATCAATCAATCAATCAGTCGATCAAATGATGAAAAATCAATATAAAGTGCAGCATGTTACCAGGCACACACTGGCAGAGATTAGACTAATGTAGGTCATATTCACATCATGTAATACTGAACAGTCTGGATGTTAGCCGAGTGATACAATATGCAATGTCTGGCAGTTGTTGCAATCACTGTCTGTCGTCTGAGTACTGAGGCTAAATAGCAAAACCTCTGGAAAGTGAAGAAATTACACAAATTATTCATAGCGATATGATGGCACATAATGTTATACAGGTGAGTAACAGATTTGGATTCGTTTCAAAGTCCAAAAATAAAGAAAGATTTGTGGTTAACTCACTAGAATTCATAACTGGCATAAAAATGGTGTGTATTGACAAATCTTTTTAGTAAATTTGTAGGCAGCACTATATTTTAAAACAGATGAACTGAGTAAAATTAAATATCCCACTCAACACACTGTAGGTAACGCAATTTTGGACTCAATCTTCACAGCTATCTCTTGACTGGTACAAAACACCCAGCCTTCTCACACAATCGCCCAAAATAAGCTTCTGATACAGTGACGCAAACAAGATGCACTACCGAACAAACTGGTGGTAAACTGCAAGCAATACAGACTGACTGACTGAGCAAGGTTTAACGTCTCCACCAACACAATATAGGTTATATGGGAGACGGGTTTACAGGTCAAAAGACCCAACCAACAGTATCAACTGAAGGAACAAAAAAAACATACACAAATAACACAAAATGCACAGACACACAAAAAGCAAAGCAAATACCCTAGTCTACACTAATATGGGGTGACTAGGGGATAGCTCCCACAGAGGGCAGGGTTGCCAAGCCTGAACGGCGGTGGGGCTGCCGCCGTGGTACCCCCTTACCATACAAGGAACCACATCAGACAGAGGAAGACAAAAAAGACAACATGGTTAAGGGACATCATACAGTGGACTAATATAGATCTGGATGACTAAAGACAAGATAAAACGAATTAAACGAAACAAACAAACTATCTATGACTATTACTCAATACATCTGTAACTAAAGTACGTGAAGAAACTACTTTTATGACACCAACAGATCGTTATATTTTCCATTACGGAGGAGAATCCAGTCAACAACACAAGAGCACCTTTCTGAATGGTTCGTATGATATGCGGAGGCAACTGTGCCGTGGAATGAATATCAGGTGGATAGATGGCAACTGCAAGGCCAGCAGCTCCACTTGACTCCCTCTCGTCGACGTACTGCTTGCAATAGGCCATTGCATTCCGTCTAAACGTCATCACTTCAAGGTCTTTGTTCTCATTGAATTCGTTCACCGAAATGCCCAGTGCACCTGCAACAGACCCGAAACACTGCACCTGAAACATCACCTGGATGAAAAAGTAAATAAAGGACAATACTTAACTAGCCTGCTTACCCAGCTTGTGATGCCCCCTGGTAAACGACTAGGCTTAGACCGATACCAGTACTCGGTATCGGTATCGGGCCGATACCAGTATCGGTATCGGTGGTATCGGTAAATTCTGGTATCGGTCTAAGCCTATAAACGACCCTAAACAACTGTTTGATACTTCACATAACACACTTGACACAAAAGAGCCCCTGCTGCTGTGCAGTTTTGAAAGACCAGTGTTTAGTAGTAGCTCACAATCTACCAATAAGCCTTCCACTTTTTACTAGTCGTATATCGCTAATTGCAGTGGTTAACTAACCCTAACCCTAACCATATCTGTTGACCCTATATAGACCCACGACTGTGTGCCAGACACTAACCGACCCACAACTGCCTCTTAAATCTTAACTGCTTCTGCAACTGCAGCCTAGATAATTCTCCGGCCTATTGCTAGTAATTATCTGGTGAATATGACATCGCCGATCTACCGCCAGAATTACCGCTTTAAAATCCTTCACACCTCTCACAGATTACTCCTCCTAAGAGACATTATCACATCAGATCTGGCTAAGTCATCTGATGTCGACGCCAACGACAAACATGTATTCGTCAGTCAGTCATTCCCAAATACTACAATTTTTCACACACAATCTTTGGCAAAAACTGCTAAAAGTTTAGCGGCCTGCCAATCGACAAACCAGTTTGGCAAATATCAACAAAACCACAAAAAAAGCTTTCGAAAGCAGAGACAGAGCATTAATTTAACTACTACATGTATTTATTACAAACGACATGTTTGCGATGGAAGGAAGACAACAATAACTGATAACAGAAGTACAATACAGACTGAGACGAGCATTCAGCATCTTTTCTTCCTTGTTCCCAACAGGCTCAATAATCTTCAGAATCGGCTGAAACAGTCGAAGATCGCACAGCCGTCTTGTTTCATCATAGAATTCTTCACGAGTAGCATCCTGAGTGATTCCAATGAAGATATACGACGAAGGGTCAGACAGACAGTAGAACAGTGGATATTTCTTGGCCTCCTTCCATAAGTTCGACTTCACACTTTCCAGCGTTGCATCTCGCTGGCACTGGAGACACACCAAGATGCCGGTTGGAAGAAGGAAGTCAACATCTATTTGAGATGGCATCAAGTGATGCCCCCATAGCTCTCCAGAACTTGGCGGCATTGTGACTATGAAATAAGCTACAACTGCAACAGTAATATCCTGTTACGGTCTATCTCAGTTTTCAAACATGTCCACCATGGACACTTCCTGTCCTTCTTGTCTTATCCATTCTGAGTGTGACCTTTTGATAAACAACATACATTCCTGTCAAGAAACTGTTCGTTTCACAAAGCCTGTGCCTTAAGCTTATAGTGTAAGGAAAAATAATGGTCTTTCAGGCAAATACAATGCGCTGCACAATTAGTGAACTGTAAAAATATGGAAATTCGAATCACAAATTCACAAGTTCACAATCATAACAAGAACAACGACCAAACTAAAAATCGACTTGTACCCACTTGTAATTGTCGACACTTCGGCCTCGGAGCATCGAATTCTAAGTTCTAAACTCCTCTCACTCTCGGCCCATAAAGTTGTTACAAACAGCCATAATTTAATTATTATAATACAACACAATACAATACAACCTGATTATCCACACAATAATGATCTCTGCTCTCTAACATGATGTCACGTTCGTGGCTTGGGCATTGTGCTGAAACGGCAGAAGATATTAACACGATTTCTGTTGCTAAAAACATGCATGCGACAACCCCATGTCCCAAATCGTATAAAAATTTGGATTACATCCGTCACCCCTTTCACCAAATTCCGCCCTTTTAACTTAAGCGTCGGAGACGTACATTCGACATAGTCACATGTACATATCGCATGGTCACAATAAGGAGAGCTGTAAGTTGCAAACCACCATCGCTCTTTCGAACAGTACCATCCTGAGTCCTACGACCTCCTCTCCTGCACCAAAATGGAATCGTTTGCGACGAAACATGGCGAAAGAAGAGCGCTGTCGCCTGTACAGTTGCCAATTACTTTGTACCCGCGGTTACATATAAAGTTAACTAGCGGAGAACAGTTTCAGTCAAACAGTTAGGCTACTTAAAACTCGTTTGTTTGCCGAGTATTAGTGCGTACAGCGATTAAAGGTATTGCACATTATGCGCTATATAAATCTACTTGCTCAATTACTTACTTACTTACTTACTTAAGTAACACGTAAAACGGTTAACCGTAAAATGTATCCTCAAAATTCTTTCACCGTAATTTTCTCATAACTTAATGCCGACGGGGTTACCCCTATCAAAGAGGCTTTAAATAGCGATGTAGAGTATGGTACCTAGGCCTATAGGTTATAGGCCTATACCATAATATCTAGGCCTATACATGATTATACGGAGCCCGGGAACAACCGGAACGTGCACACGTGAATCTCTGTGCGAACGTATATTCACACACGTAGTTGCACGTGCGTACGTGCACCTATTTTCGTTCGGACATACAGTTCCGTGTCCGTTCCCGGGCTCCGTAAAAGTTTAACTATAATATACTACGAGATGGTATACCGGTAACCTTCCACGATCATTGCATCGGTCTTTAATCGAAATCCGCGGACTGAGTGATGCGGATGCAAAATATCTCGATCCGCCAATCTAATCACATAGGCTATCAAATCATTTGCTCATAACATGTACCATGACACAATGACAATTGCATGAGCAGGACAGAAAGGCCATAAGGCTCTTACAACTGCCCTAAGAACGACATAAAATCAATGTGCTAAGATGTAAAATACAATAAAAAACATATAGCTGCAATAACTGACATCTAAACTAGAAACTAGAACTAGAACTACACTGCAAACGCTGAAGATAATCACTAAAGTCTATGCGAGGTTGTCCACCCAGAACGGTAGGCCTACGTGAATGACATCGCGAAACGCGTTGAGATCAGTCGTTCAAGATGTACCGTTTATCCAGTCTAGACACAATACAAAAGATAGGAGTCTGGGAGTGGTTCGTGATATAAAGCGAATTTATGAAATGATATTCATTCGAGAAAACGAGACGTTCTTCTGGCATATTTTGAGCTAAAAAAACTGACAAAAGACGTTCGGTTATCCACCACGACAGATACATGTACAGACTACAGACACGATGCCTGTTGACGAGCAACGTATCCGGCGCGGTCATTCATCGTTCGACACGTACTCGTAGCTGCCATTGCACCAGCGTAATACAGTATCATTGAAAGCTCTTTAATTACGGCTGGATTATTGTGTCTCCACCTATAGTATCTATAGGATAGCAGCCTGTGCTTCCATGCTGTAGGTCCTATACAGTCGTCTTTGTATTCGCTGTACAGTTTGACTTTATTATCGACCTCACGCCGACTACAGACGGCTTACGTGCTCTCTAGCCATGCACGGCGTTGCACGCTCAGCCAACACGGCGGTATTACGAAAATGCAACGCATTAAGAAATGTCATAAAAACGCAAAAAAAACTTCCCGAAAGCGCAAGAAAAAGATATACGAAAAAGCATGGCACAGCTGTACAAAAGCGCATGCTAATACGTGTGTCTTTGATTGAAATATAGGAGGAGCTTTAGTGTACATGCACTGTAGGCTACAGCTACTCACGCCAATGCTAAAATAACAGGGACATTGGGGCTACCGTTTTCCCCTCATCCCACTTTATGTCTGTTGTTCAATTGCGTTTTTGATAATCCATAACAAATGAATTATGTATGAGCTTTGAACAAAATGGAATGATGAATTGAAAGGTTATTAAACAGTGCAAGAAAGGTGCCGTATTCAAGTTATTAAGTACGCCTACGTATCATCATCATCGTCAACGACATTTTTAATATGGCCTGAATAACCGTTACTACTAGGTCCACAGAAGAATGTAATCTCGGGGTGTCAGATAGCCCTAATTTTGTCAGGATAGGAGCGCCGGAAGAGAAAAGTCTTAAGACGCTGCCGGAAAACCGTGAGCGACGGTGCTGAGGTGTGATAAGCATGGAAACTGTTCCAGAGATTGCCGACGGAGGAAGGCCCGCTTGCCGACAGTGAGGTTGTAAGATGGGAGTTACTGTAAGCTTATTCAGTGTCTTTATTAATCATCACTATCAAACACATTAGTGACGACCAAAGTGTTGGTAATGGCAATGACAGCTTCATGAAAGGTTAGGAAGTACGTACGTGCCCTGCGCACTTTCTAGCTTCCTGACTCCTGAGCCTCGATGGTAGTAGTTGGAGTTGGAGCTAATAACGCAAAATACAGCAAAAATGCTATCTCGTTCAGTGGCCTTTTACGACACTCGGCCAGAAATGAGATGGGTTTATTTTACAAGTACAACGCTCCTGAGCCCCCGAGGGGCTTTAGGCCTGTATCCATTAGCAACTTCATAAAGTATTCATACAATGAACGAAAACAGCGAAGCAGAACTTTAGCACCAATTGGCAATGGTAACAAATGTCCGAATTGTTATTTTAAAAACCGGTTAATCAAAATTACTAACCCAGTTACTAACCAATTAATTAATTAATTTAGCATAGCAATATTATCGCTAACCTAGATATAGGCACCGACAGAAAACTGGCAGTGTTTAAAGAGATAGTGTACCATAGAAAGATTGACAAATTTTATGCCTACTCGACGACAAGTCACGAAAGTGACGGACAGATATTTAAAGTCGAAAATCATCAAAGACTTTCTGTGCGCCAACGCTATCAATTTCACCTCAGCGGTCGCGTTTTTAGCGCTCGACAACATAATAGCATTATGCTTAGCGCGCTATGCTATCGCCCATCTGTCTGTCTGTCTGTCCGTCTGTCAAACGGTGGATACTAAAACAGTTGAAGTTAGGATAATAAAATTTTCACCATACGGTAGCCCCATGCATTTAGTTTTTGCGGGGTAAGTTTTATCCAGAAATTCTAACTGGCTACCCCGAATTGGGGCGTCAAACAAGGGAGTGGTGGGGAAAACATGCCATGTTCTAGCTTTAAACGTCAATATCTCGAAAACAGCAGGAATACGACCAACGTTACTATTAATGACTAATAAGAAGTCGCATATGAGCTTTCGATTGATACCACGATCGACGACCTTGGATGACCTTGAACTGCTAGGTCGAATTCTTTCGGAATTTGGCGGGATTTCGCAGATTTGGGAGCCAACAACTGCTAAACGAATGAAGCTAAACCCGTACTGTCGGGTCGGCGACGAAAAAAACACCCTCCCTTGTTTGAAATCAAGATAATCTATACACCGCTAAAAAGTACATTTAATGGGCTACAATT
>Ga0056129_1000512_pt1 | contig 10411 bp, 4 predicted proteins | sample WorMetLIZISLAND1_FD_71118 | JGI IMG/M metagenome (GOLD analysis project Ga0056129, IMG submission 71118) | Marine gutless worms symbiont microbial communities from Max Planck institute for Marine Microbiology, Germany - Olavius loisae LIZARD... ...
CAAATGACGGCTTAACCCGGTCTGGCACAGGATTCTCTATAGCTGTATACCCATTTGGCAACAGTGGGCGTCAAAGGGTTAACTGTCGTTGTTGCTGCAGCCTCAGCCGGTGTGATCAGCTGGTGGAGGACCTGAGAGCCAAGACTACACACAAAAACGACTGCGCCAAAAAGCCAACCAGAAGTACGGCGACTTGTTGCGGTGTCGCCGAGGTCGTGAATACGCCCGGCAAGTCCAAGTCGCCGAGAACGCGGCGTCACAAGGCGGCGGCCAAGTCTCCTGGTCACGTGCACAAGCAGCTGATGCTGGCACCGTCGACCGGACCGGGGTGTAACTGTAGCGAGCTGCTGAGAAGGCTACAGACGACGATTAACGACCCACCGCCGTCCTTTCATCTCGCCGACGTCGAGTCTTTCATCAACGACGCGTCAGCCAACCAGTCGTACAGTTCGACGCAGCAATCATTGAAAACAGAGCCGCTCTTTAGCGCCGTCAGCACGGCGTCATTCGACGAGGCGATAGTCATCGATTCCGACGATGACTCTTGCGACGAAGATACGCGCGTAGAACCCGCCCAACCCGGTCAGATGTCTGGAACGCAGGATGCCGGGTTCCCGTGCAACGACAGCAGCGAATCACCAAAGAAGCCGGAAGATGTCGCTGCTGAACCGGTTAGAATTTCGATTAAAGTTTCTCTGCCCTTGCGAAGGAAGCTGTACGCCATGGAATGTCCGATCCACGACCATTCCCTGCAAACAAGTGACTCTAGTACGCCATGCCGCTCAAAGCTAAGCTTGAGTTTTAGGAGGCAAGATAAGTCTGTCGACACGGAACCGATCGATCAACAGATATCCAGTGCGGTGGTTCGGTCTTCTTGCGTTAGCGACGAAGCGGTCGAAGTTGGACGGCAGGTCACGTGCGCTGAGTTGCCGTGTCAGGAAGACCAACAAAGGACGATTGACGCTGATCCTGACAGTATTGCTGAACCAGTTGACCGCGATCAGCAGTCTTCACCCGACCTCTTTGACATGATAGAAACGAACGAGTATGCTTTGTCGCGACTGACCATCGATGAGTCCGATGGTTTGCCGGGGAAAGCGCAGCAGGGTGAACTGACGGCAGACGTCGAGCCGTCAGAGGCGTACACAGCAGATAATCAACTGGAAGACCAGTCCGTCAGAAGTGTCAGTTGTACACTGTTGAAGGAGACCTGCGGACCAGCTGATCCAGCGGAAGACGGTACTGATGAGCAGCATTCTACTTCGGAAATCACGAACGCAGCAGTCGAAGATGAAGACGGCAGAACATCGGACGAGACCGTGACTGGGGTGGACACGTCCGGGGCGCACGAGAGACACAGCTCGGCCAATGCTAGCACTGACACCGAAGTCTATATGTACGAAGACTGCTCTTCAGCTGCCGATGTCAAAAAGACGTCGGAGACAACTGGCGTTGAATGCAATCCATCGGAGCTCACAGAAGTCAGCTCAGCGGTTCCAGTGGTCTCCAGTGATCCTGACCAATCAGCCACTGTTCATGTGGATCATGACAAAGTCCCGCCACGTTCGTGCGTTCGCCAGTCAGCAAAGAGCAAGTACAGCAGGCTGTCTTCGTCCCTTCGCTGTTCTGAAGCGTTAAAGAAAAAGGCCAGAAAAGTCGTGAAATATGCACTAAGCGGACCGACTTGCAAGCGACGCGTAACGGTATCCGCTGATAAAATGTCTAAGAAGTCGAGGAGTAAAAGTCGCTGTAGAGTGCTGAATGAACATTTTCAACCACAAACGGGAGACAGTGCTGAAGTAGCGGTCACTGACGACGGACATGGAAATTCGGTCGACGATGTTAGCAACGAGATCAGTTCAAGGTTAGCAGATGACGATCTCTCAGTGCAGAAACGTACGGAGACAGAACATCTATTATCTGCAGTCGACCAGTGTTTAACTGCGGATGAAGAAGGTCCAATACCCCCAGGTCCTGATGTTACTGCCGTGACAGACCCGGACAAGACTGATGAAAACTGTCCCCAAGTCGTCACCACCCAGCTGCCGGTTTCCCCGAAGCACACGGAAGACGCCGAAGTGGCTGACATCACCGTGGCGTCGAGTGAGCCCGCCACATCGCTGCCCGGTCCTGACTGGATCAACACGAAGCCGAACAACCGTGAACCGTTCAGCTTAGCTGACGCCATGATCAGAAACCGACTTCAAGGTACGTGAGTAACTGCTTCAGTTCATAATCAGGCTGTGTAATAATTCAAGTATAGGCCTACTGTGAGTTTGTGGTGAGTAACATGCACGTGTAGTGTACTGTTGGGTCAACCCTGTTCGATTAACATGGGTCTCCGTCTCAGATGGCTAAAAATAACATAACTGACTGAATTAATAACTATTTGTGCATGTGCGCACTGTGACGCTGATATTATAAATTGCAGAATGACATGCCATGCCTGCTGCCTTGTCGCTGAATAATTAATAGCACACAGAACGTGAGGCCGGATAGTTCTGGCAAGAACTGCGCTTTGTGGGTGGAGTTTCTCCCTGCCGTAGAGCCGTACCGTGTAGATGGGTCATTAATCCACGTAACACAGGACGAAGAGGAAATCCACTGTGCAATCCGTCGCTGTTTACCTAATAGTTCTCGGCTATTTGTGAAAGTTGATAGAATACTGTATGAGCAGTAATTTTCTGTTATATATCATTACAAAACAACTGCCAGCCTGTTTATAGTTCGTTAAGATGTTGAATTAATTTGCAAGTGCCTATTTTTGCTGAACTTGAGATTTCCCCACTCTTTGAAAATCTTTTGATGCGTCATTTTGGAATTTACGACGATCCTCGCTGGTGACACTGCTGTAAGAACTTGGGACGAGCTCGCTGGATGTCTTCTAAAATTTCTTTAAGAGAATCACAAAAAGTATAATACAGTTTGAGCCATTTAAATCTTTGAAATTGAACACTGTTAAAAGCCACTTAACAAATGGTATGCCAGACTCTCCGACTTTGTCTGGGTCGCTTGTACGACTGTCTTTCGATATGCGTCTAAATGGGGTTGAGTTCAGTTGATTGCGTTGTTTCCGTGCAGGAACGCCTCTGGCCGATATATTTACGAACAAGAACGATCGTTCGCTGGCGATCTGCATGCAGTTGTTCTCCGAGTTGCAGCAGTGCCCTGAAGACCAGTTTCCACACCGCTTGACAATGCTGGAGCGTCTTCACCGGGCATGGAAGTACGACCAGCTGGTAGCGATGACTCGCAGCAGTAGTGAGGCAGACAGTGAAGACGTTGTGTTCCACAGTCCTCCAGGTTTCTACTGTCTTTAATTGCTTTTTTGTTGTTTTATTAGAATATATTAATAAATATCTTCTACTACTACTACTATTACTACTACTACTACTTCTTCTTCTTCTTCTCCTTCTTCCTCTACAGTCATGCCGATGTTTTCCTGTATATTATGTGGTCCTCTCATTATAAAATGCCGCTTGACTTATTGCACGTCTGTCTCTCTGGTCTGTCTCGTCTGTACAAGACGAGAAAGCCTATAGCTAACGCAACAAGCTGTGACAACAAGCGCGTGACAACAGCAATGCGTGTATGAAGGCCCCTAGCGAAGAAATCTATACAGCAAATCAACCATTATGCGATTTCCTATTGGTGGTTAATAGTAACCACGGCTGTATTGCTTACCGTTTGCGAGATATCTTCGCATATACTGTAGAGCTTAAAAATGGCATTTTTCGTTCACATATTGTGATTGCAGACCCCCTAGCGAACGAACGCCCAACAATATCAACGTAGTCTATACGTCGCTAAAAAGTACATTTACTGGGCTACAATTCCGTTGATGCCAGTATGGGGTCTATCTTCATTCGTTTAGCCGTCGTTGCCTCCCAAATCTGGGAAATCGCGCGAGATTCCGAAAAAATTCGAACTTATAGCAGTTCAAGGTCATCCAAGGTCATCGATCTTGGTGCCGCCAATCGAAAGCGCATACCGATATGCAACTTCCTATTATTCATTAAAAGCATGTGGATGTGTCTGCTACCGTTTTCGAGGTATTGACGAATAAAGATAGAAAATAGCTTGTTTTCCCACCACTCCCTTGTTTGACGCCCCTGCTTAGGGGAACCCGCCAGAATTTCTGGATGAAACTTACCCCGCAAAAACTACAGGGGTGTGGCTATCGAATAGTGAATCCTAACTTCCATCACGACATGATCATATTATATTTGACTGTGATACACCCATGTGACGGACGGACAGACAGACTGACATGGCGTTAGCATTTAGCGCGCTAAGCATAATGCTGTTGCGCACTAAAAATCATATCGGATGTGAAGACTTTCCATGTCACATAGAGTATAAGTCAGTGTCTGTGTGATTTTGTGGTAAATGGTCAAAGTCACCACCGGTTGCAGGACTTAGACACAAAGTGCGCATCATACACATACACGATCTTTATCACTATATTGTTTTTTTCATTTTGTCTGTGTTTTTGAACTGACGATTTGTTGAGTGTTGTTGTCATATGGCATAGTGTCATTAGTTAGTCGATTGGCGGGGTTTAGTTTGTTTGACTTTACTGCTGTGTAGAAGCAAGTATAATCGGTCGCAGTCCCGACTCAGCGTATTCGACGCCAGTTCGTGAAAATTCAACCGAAGAAAAGTCAACCGCAGGTTCGTGTTGGGTCGAGCTTCTGAATCCGTATTGTAGCTTGACAATTATTATTCCAACTACTGCGCTTACGCGGACAGACTCAGACTGAAGATGTATGCATATAACATTAATGTAGATCCGGCATTTCTTCAATATATTTATTATGAAATCGTACAACGTACAGATAAAAAAACAGCAATGATTGCAGTCAAGTTTGTTTGGTCTATATTTCCTCAAAGGAAGGCCACACAAATTTTCGGTATAGATGATAGTGGCAGTCGGATGCGACGTTATCACGGTGTCGAATAAGGTAAGGTCAGCTGCGGTAAACAAACCGATGGGCGTGTAAGTTTAATGTGATAAAGGTCGGCTGTATTCTCTTTTTTTTCGTACGATTAGTACTAGAATCAAAATCTCACGAAAGCCAATCAATACCGAAAATCTTCCGAAACGTCTTTAACTGCAGACAAATATTTGTTTAGCGCCCGTGACATGTTAGGTCAACGCCCGTGGTCTCTAATCTTACTATTTTTAGCACACCGTAATATCGTGTATTGTAAGGGTTGAAGGACTGGATTTGGACTCGTGTGGAAAGTCAACAGCAGATTTTAAGCAAGTATGGTCTAAGTAACAAATTCATATCGCGCGAAAGAATATGGTAAGGGCACCAGAGACGCGGACAGCGGACCGGCTACAAATGTCTTGCGAACATAAGTCTTGAGCTGAGATATAAAACTAATGAAACTGTCAGTAGTGCGTACAAATGTGGGAAGACTGTTCCAAACGGTGGGGCGCAGCATGAGAACCGACGAGCAGCAATGGTTATTAATAGAGACTGTTCTGACAGTAGGTCAGACGTAGATGACCTCAGGACACGCGACTGTCTGTATGACGAGAGTAGACCAGTAAGATACGAAGGTTGTTGCAGTTTGACGGTTTTATAACAGAGGACGGCGATCTTGTAGTCGACTCTGCCACGCACAGGTTGCCTAACCAATGGCAATAGGTCAACTGTGTGATGTTGACGTCGTGAAGCTTGGCAAACAATTTAGAAGAAGTTTGGTCTGGGCCATGCACCAAAAAATTCTGACACGGACACTGTGACGTTCCAGGAAAATCTTGACTTTTCATTGACATGTGCTTGCTGAGTATTGTTTTAGAACTCAATAAGCCGCTGACAAAGATTGCAGCTGCATTTATACGAGGTTCGGACGACGACAAGACAGTAGGTGTAGACAGTGTGCGAATGATTCTGATGAATGGGCGCCTACTTACATCGGTCGTTCGTTGTCATTTAGTTCTAATTGTGATTTAATTGTTACTGGATTTACAACGAGGCAGATAATTCATGCTACGTACTGTATTTGATGACATTGTGCATTGAACGTGTACAGGAAGCTCCGCGAGTAAAGTGGTCGAACACACCGACCCAGTCGTACGTATTTTGTATTTTTACGTTCACTGCTGATTCTTACCTAATTAACTTACTGTCAAGTCAATTACTTAATATATTCTTTGTAATATAATTACTAGACAAAATGAATGCAAAACGCAAATAGAAGAGAAGGTCTTTATAGATTACGACATTGACCGGTTTTTTCTCATCAGTTTTTGTTTTAGTTTCTTTGTTTACACACACTGCTGTCGCGCGCTTGCCTTAACGTTAGCTAAGCTTTTTTGTTAACGGCTGGTGTGCGTTTATGTGTAAAGTTCATTTGTTGTCATTGGGAGGTTTTGAACAGGTGAATGTGTGTGATAAATAAATAGCAGAAATAATCGAAGATTGTAAACTGTGTAAAATTATAGCTGTTAAGTGTTAATCAGCAGTAGGCTAAGTGCAAATTAACAAAACCTTCAGTCAGCTTAAAACTACGACGATAAGCGGAGTTTTGTTTTGTTTCGACTTTTTAGGCAACATCAGAGCAGAGCTGTACCGGTGTGACTAGACAGTCCACTGTTGCAATCGGGTCTACGTCGGACGGAGGTAAACTACATCCGCCGGGGATGAAGTTTACTGGCGAAAGTTATTGTCGGAAAGATTGCGGCGTATTACAGGCGGAGACACTACAGTGCCCTGGGACGACGACTTTGATTGTGACAGCGTCGACGTCATGTCATAGTGATGAGCCGACTTCCAGTTTCGGTTTGAATAACGACACAGCGTCTGCTGTTGTCGTCTCGTCTAATAACGAAACCAATCCGGATAACAGCTGCGTTTATTCCGCCGATACAGTTGCTGCTGCTGCTGATAGTTACAGTTGTCCGGTAGTGATGGGCAACAGAGATAATTCCACAGACACAGCGGAACAACGCGATCAGGACGTGTTAACTACGACTGAAGATCATTTGAAAAGCATCGGTGGATCTGGAGCCTTCATAGCGATGACGGGAACTGATCCAGCTGCAGCGGAGAGCCAGTCTAATTCAGTGGCGGATCCCGCAGCACATGATCTGTTGAAAACATCTACACTCAGTATGCCGAGCCGTGAGTTACTGGAGGCGATGGTATCGTCCGGTACGGCTGAAGTCCCGGACGTTTCCACAGACACGCAGTGCGCACAGTTACCGGACGTCGAATCGGAAGACAGTAACAATAACTTGCGGCTTGATGAGGTGAGTTGTTTGACCGGCCAGCAATCACTTCAAGAGCTGGACAGTACAGATGACCTGGTTCGTTTGAGCTGTGTAGTGAATTGCTCACTGGCCACTCCGGCATCTGACGCACTCTACGCCTGCTATCAGTCGCAGATTGATTATAACAGCTGCCATAGCGGGCAAATAGAGCAAGAATGCGGCGCTCTAACAGCCGAAGAAACTGCAGTTTGGGTTGAAGACAGCCTAAGGACGGTCTTTATATCGGTGCCAGCGTACTCGTCAGTGCTCGACTCGATTCACCAGCTGCAGCAGCCACATCAGTCCACGGGTGATCAGCGGCAGATTGGCAGTGATGCGGCTGCAGAGGCTGAGTGGCAGAAAACTGTCAGTGAGCTTCAGGAGACGTTCTCTGTCGCCTCGCTAGGGGTCGCCGCAGACGACTGCGGGCTCATTTGCGACTTTGAAATACCGGAAATACCGGAAATTCCGCTGTTTCAGAACCGCGTCAGTTCCGGTGTCGAACTGCAGGCGATCAACCCGCAGTTTGTACAGCACGAGGCAAGCAGATGCGACATTCCTGGCGAAGCGAGCTATTCGTACGAACAATCAGTCGCTGGAGCTGGAGTAACTGACAGCGCCATTTGTAACACACTGAACGCTGCGTCGGCGGCGTCGGTTGATGCCAGTGTTACTTGCCGTGAAGCAGTCGACAGCGCATGCACAACTGTTTCAACGGGACTGTCGACTGAGGAGGCAAACGATGTGGACGTGGATGTATGTGATTTCAGTCAAAGTGACCAGTCTGTTGCTGCTTCTTTCAGACAAGAAGCGGAGAAAGCGTTCAGACCGCTTGACTTGACTTGCAGCAGGACGCATTCGCACACTGATACAAACCGATGTGTCACAACCGATGTAGCTTGTCCGGACGGCCTTTCGAAACCCGGCATGGCCTACCGTAGTTGTGTTCCAATGAACACGTGTAATTATCGAGCATCGCACACTGCCATGTGCGACTGCTATCCAGGATGGTCAATGGTCCAGACTGCCAGCAGCTACAGCGTCGGCTGGTCGCCTCATCACCGTCCGTGCTGCGGACACCACGGAATGTATCCGGGTCCACATGTTCCGATGTTTCCCGGCCCGCACTGGCCGTGCTATGATGCCCAAGAGTTCCAGACTCGGCGTCGCGGCACCAGCAGACGACGTCGACGACCGCTCAACTCTTGTAGCAGAGTGGACGGCATCCGGTCAACAAAGGTTTCACACGACGCCGAACCGAAAGACAAAGTAATTCCATTCAGATCCGAGAATACAACGATTCCAGCGACTGGGGTTCTTGAACCGGAAGTTTGTTCATCAAGTGAAAAGAATAGCGCTCGTCCGTCGTCTGTGTCGAGCGTCGATACAGACGTCTGTGAGTCCGTCAGTGCGTCGACTGTCGTCTGTAAGGACTCGAACCCCAATCCAGTTCCATACGCAACCAGTAACGCTTCGGTTACTGATGGCGCAGAGACGGTCGAGACTGTACAGAGGGGTCGTGGCGGACGGAGGCGTGGCGGAGTGTCGAGGAATATCGCCACCAAACAGCCCCGTCGACGCTCCAACGCACAGCACGACGACAAAAGTCAGCCGGTAGTTCGAGGCAGGAAGAGAGGTAGACCGAGAAAATATCCCAGCTTGGCGTCGGTTGACTCGCGACCCACGCAAGTTCAACAGCCGCTGCCGCACGACGACAACCCGGACTGTCTGGCTTCGGTCGATGCCGAGGCAGCGACGGCGTCTCGGCGGAGAAGTTCATCAGTGAGAAAAACGCGCGAAACCCCGGACGTTGAAGCACCGGAAACGTCCATGCTTCAGGCGAGCACTTCTAGCGCCGGAGCGTTGCCAGACGTTCACGGAGCAGCTGATTCAACGCGTCCATTGAGTGATACCGGCGTCGACGTCCCGGCAACGGACTGCCGTGCGACAACGACTGTGGATAATCTTCCACCGATTGCCAGTTTGCTTGAATCATCGTCGACGACGACTGACGACCTGGACGTCGAAAATGCAGACGACGACTTGCACGACCCAGTTGCCGTCAGCGGCGTCATCATCAAGAAGCCGAGGTCGAGGAAGCAGGGCTGCCGCGTTCCGGCGAACTCAACAGTAGCTGAGAACACCACCGGAGAGACCGAGGTGGTCGGAGCCGCGCCGGTAATGTCCAGTAGCTCCAACCCGAGCGGCGAACCACCAGCGTCGTGGCAACCGCTTGTAACTGAGTCCGCAATCTCATCACTTCTTGATACTGTGTCGGTTGCTGCATCTGACAGCGAGACGTCGGCACCAAGTCTAACTTCTTGCGACGTCAGGCTACAGACGAGCGCTTCTGCTCCGTTTGTACTGCTGGAAAGAGCAGATCTGAACAGGTGTGCTATTAGACTTCTCTTCACGATATTTTGGCTATTTTCTTATCGTTCTGACGCATTTCTTCCGTCCATTTTGATTGTATAAATTTGGTAGATCGCATTTACTGCGATAATATAGAAACTATTACAGTATAAATCACCCCCTTTTGGGCTCACGCTTTGCAAGCTTTAAAGAACCCTTATTGTCTTTGGACGTGTCTGTCTGTTTGTCCGCAACTTTGCTGCTAAAGTAAATATCCCGGAAACTAAGCAATTTATGGGTTTGTGTCCAATAGGGAGCCTATAGGAAAGTGCATATGGCGCGTCGATTAGTGACGTCATCGATGACATCACGTGACTATGACGTCATAATCGTGACGTTACAATCTTCAAAGTCGTCGCATACGGAAACTACACTGTGTCCCAAAAAACACGTGACTACATTTTCTACGATTACTTTAACAATAATTGTCCGATTACAATATTTTTGGCACAGTTAGTAGTAAGTCTATGCGTCATCGAAAGATGGTTTCATTTCTCACCTCACCTATCTAGTGCAACTACCTTACCCTGGGAAATCACAGAACACAAAAAATGACCAATTTCGCCGCAAGCAACATATTGTTTTGTGAATAAACAACGTTCTGCGACATGTTTTGATTGCTGGAAGCATCTGCTGAGACAGCAAGACATCGCAGTAATACTGGCCGTTCACCTTCACCCCAGGGTTGACAAATATCAGTTCAGTCATACCCACTTGTGACACGGCAACGGA
>Ga0056129_1000513_pt1 | contig 10410 bp, 5 predicted proteins | sample WorMetLIZISLAND1_FD_71118 | JGI IMG/M metagenome (GOLD analysis project Ga0056129, IMG submission 71118) | Marine gutless worms symbiont microbial communities from Max Planck institute for Marine Microbiology, Germany - Olavius loisae LIZARD... ...
ATATGAAAATACAACATAGATTAAGTAAAAGTGCTGAAGTAAAGTTACGTGATGTGCAAACTTCGGAAATACATGCATAAATTTTAATTGTAGATAAATTTTTAAAAGAAAAATGTTCTGCCCTTATTAGTATAAAAGCCGTAATCTGCTTATAAGTCAGTGCTTATCATGACTTGTCTGTAGACTAGCGGAGATAGTTGTGCCGCCTCGGATTGTCCGTGAGATGAGTTGGGTGTGTAATTACTGGCCTGAGGACGTGCCTTATCCGTACACATCAAGTGGTCGGCCGTCACTGTCGGCTCTTGATCGGCCAGAGATTCAGAGATATTGCCTAATGGGAGTCAAAGACAGCTTCACTGACTTTCACATTGACTTCGGCGGCACTTCTGTATGGTATCATGTCTTGCGTGTAAGTATTTGAGTTGTTATCAATTGTACATTTAAATTATTTATCCAATTTGACATAACAGAATTTGTCCCTTTATTGGTATATTTGTTTATTGACTATATGTCAAAACGTGTTTTATTGTAATAATTTTTTCATTAAGTAATTGCTTTTTGTAATTTATGTTAACTCCATTTGGTCACATCTTAGCTTTGCTTTTGTCAGGATTAAGAGGGAATTCCGAAACTGTTTTGTAGTAGTAGTATTGTGTAGCTTTCTGTAGTTGCACAATCATTTGAGCAGCTCACAGGTTTGGTCTACCAGCTTTGGCTTCATCTCACTGGGTTCACTCGCTGTGCTTAGATTTTTTGTGTGTGTGTGTTAGATTTATTTATTCATTTGTTTATGTTTTTATTGTCTTGTATTATATGTGCATTCATGTTGTATTATTCTAACATGGTGAGGGGAGCCCTGGTAAGATTGAGGCCTGTCTGGATGACTAACCACCCTCATTCAGTGCTTTGACACTGTTGGTTTGGTCATCTGACCTGTAAAAAATAATCTCTCGGAAATGACTTATACTGTGTCTAGTTAAACCTTACTCGGCAAAGTTTTTACACCTTAGCCATTCCACTGGTGGGTGTACTGCGGCGGCAACCCCACCACCATTCAGGCCTAGCGACCCTGCCCTCTGTGGGAGCCGTCCCCTAGTCACCCCATATTATTGTAAACTAGGGGACTTGCTGTGCTAATTTTGTGTATATCGTTTTGTGTGTGCATTATTGTCTGTGTATATCTGTATTTAGTCGTTTTCGTTGTTTTCTTTGTCTTTTGTAGCATCTCCTTCAGTACTTTGATACTGTTGGTTGGGTCTTTTGACCTGTAAAAACCGTCTCCCGTATAACCTATACTGTGCTGGTGGGGACGTAAAACACTGCTCACTCACTCACTCATTCCGCTGGTGTTGACTTGGATGGAAGCTTAACGTAGGTCAGACTTTGGTCTTAGATTTGTTCTTATCCAGCCTTTCCTCGAATCCAGTGATTGTATAATCTTTTCGGTCCAACAACTTAGTCCGATCTGTTTTATTGATTGCTTTGTGTAGGGTGAGAAAGTGTTCTATTTCGTTCGACCGACGTCATCAAACATTGCTCTGTATGAACGATGGTTGTCATCATCCAATCAGAATGAGACGTTCTTTGGTGATCAGGCTGACAAATGCTACAGGTTGTAACTCGGCTACTTGATGCTACACTGTTGACTGTGGAGATGGTCCCCATAACTAGAGTTTGGCCACAGCTGATGTTGGCTATAAACCAATCATTACATTCCGCCAAGGCTAGGGTTTTTAGCTGACTGTAGATAGCTACATAGATAGATAACAGAAATTTATATAGCGCAATATCATGCGTACATCTCTATTGCGCTGGCTGCACTGATGTCCATTATCGTGTGAATAGTATTGTCTTAAGAGTGTGCCTAAAAGCACCAAGACCGACAGAAAGATCATGAAACTCAGTCAGTAGTGAATTCATTCAGACCCTCGGGCGATCAACAGAGAAAGCCTGATACTAACTGTACTAACAGTCGTGCTTATGCTATCCATCTGTCTGTCATCTGTAGCGTATGTATTGTGGCCAGAGCGTCAATCAAGCAGGGTCAGACAGTGTTCATTCCTACTGGGTGGATTCACGCAGTTTTCACTCCCGTCGACTCGCTGGTGTTTGGTGGCAACTTCCTGCACAGTTTATCCATCGGCCTACAACTGCGGTAAGTACTAGTACTCCACTGCTTTGCTGTGTGGATGATGATGATATGTATTTCAGAGTTTCCGTGATCTGTACTGTTGACTTTTTATTGCGCATCCACAATCCACGTTTCAACGCATGATATTGATATGGCTGTTTGGCGGCAAATTGTGGCCGACTGGTTAGAGATAGCATAGTGGTCACAATGGAGAACCTATAGGACCATCACTCTTTCGATTGTTACCATCGCTGACTCCCTACGACCTCTCTTCCCCCAAAATGGGTGTCCCACATTGTTGCCTTTTCCTTAAATTACTTTGGACCTTGTTAATTATGTTGCTGTAAGGGAAATAAGTCCACAGTTTCCACTCTGTCTCCACATTTATACACTACTGCATCGGCTGCAGAGATCAAGTTGTCTTCTTTGTAGTTGTGTAATTTATTTGTTTTTGTCTTTCCTATTTTGCTGCTTTGTTTGCACGTCCACTTTGTATGTTGGTGCTTCATAAATATTCATAATTGTGACATATTTCCATGTGTAAACAACTGTCGATGATAAGTGTAACATAATGTAACAGTTGGCCAACATGGCACTTTAATTTTTTCACTTGATTCTGTTATTATTGATGTACAGCTGTGAAATATCGTGATATTAATAATTATGTTAACCATTCGACAAAACCCACTGTTGTCGTATGGGTACAGCTATAAAACATCCTGTGCCAGACCGGGTTAAGCTGTCATTTGTAATTTTTGACATCCGGGCACTCTGACGCTCAGATACTCTAAGCGACTGTGGTGTGTCTGAAGGGTGTACGAGTTAGAAAGACGAGTAAAAACTCCAGACAAGTACATGTTTCCCTACTATGAGCCACTTCATTGGTACACAGCTGAATACATTCTCCTCTATCTCCAAGGTAACTGGACAATGATTACAGTAATATATCTGTTGTTGTGTATGTCGAGAAACCATTCACGTGTTCTGAGTTGAACATGTGATGTGGGTACCGCAGCGGCAGCCCCACTGCCGTTCAGGCCTAGCGACCCTGCCCTCTGTGGGAGCTGTCCCCTAGTCACCCCATATTATTGTAGACTAGGGGACTTGTTGTGCTTTATATGTGTATCCTTTCAATGTGTATTATTGTGTATTTATATGTGTATTTTGTTGTTTGCATTTTCTGTTTTTTCCTTTGTAGCTTTTCTCCTTCAGTACTTTGATACTGTTGGTTGGGTCTTTTGACCTGTAAAACCGTCTCCCATATAACCTATAGTGTGTTGGCGGGGACGTCAAACACTACTCTATCCAATCCAATGAACATATGATTGCTGTTGCTTGACTCAAATATACACGTTTCATGTTCTTTAGCATTAGACCCTGCATCAGAATTAGACCAGAAAACCATCTTAGTATGTAACCAACCACCTAGGTCAACTCAGCCTTCCATCCCTTTGGGGTTAGGCAGGGCACGTTTACCTGTGCCAGGTGGCAGGTAACACTGTGTGATCCCAAATGGCAGGTGATGTCATGTAGCTTTGAGGTGCGTTCCCGCTATTTCGTTTAACCTTTAACCTTAACAGTAACATCTGTCACGCAAGGTGAAATTGCTTGACCGCAGTGTCGCCTAAAAAGTAATGGACTAATAGTCAAAACAAAGTCTCGCCTTGTTTATGGGCCAGGGTGTGTATGTTCATTGTATTTTTATGCACTGGAGGAGACTTGATGGTCTATTGTAGAGTGCAGTGCCCGCGGCATGCATGCCGTGAGGCATATTGTTGACGGTGCCAAAGCTATGTGTTCGTCTCTGCGAGTGTGGCTTCATAGGAAGGACACTGTGGTAAGAACTGGTTGTAACCAGTGATGTTAAGCCTTGAGGCCAAAATTTTGGCCTCAGCCCCGGCCTCGAAGATTTGGCCTCGGCCTTGGCCTCGTAGCTCTGGCCTCAGCCTCGAGGTTTTGGCCTCATTTAACATCACTGGTTGTAACTGATTTGACAACTGTCTGATCCTTAACTTATTTTTGCCGTAGATAACACTGGCTAGTGAATATTGAGGGCCATCAGGTCAACCCGGTGTGTATCATAGTGTGCATAGTATACACGACGTCACATTAGCCAATGTCTGGAAAACGTGGAAAGTCATAGACTGTATTGTAAGCTGGTGCCCCACTGACGACTACAGAAATGGCGATCAGTGACAATTTATTTTAACAAATTCTGTTTTTTGAGTGGTTGTGTATATGTTTATACAAACTGTTACATACAGAGTCTGAACCTCCTGTAGCTGACACTGAGCTTTAGTTCACACTTGCAGTTGGACAGTGGATTGGCTGAATAAAAAAAAAATTGCAAATGAAAATACAGGTGCACAAGCAGAAATGGTGATAAAAAATAAGCCCCACGTGGGCCTGTCGGTTGACTCCTCATAAGAGGCAGAATTCATTTGCTGAAGGTGGAACACCGTAAGTTTGAAGGTCATGTGACACCGAACGAGGACGAATATCAAAAATCTCCGGTTAAAATTTAGATATTGTCTTATAGTATCAATTCATTGTCAGTCTTTTGATTACATGCTTATTGGCAAATGAGATAGCCTTTGAAATCGGCCATTTTTGCACGTTTCGGATCTCCTTGACCTTGGATCGGGTCATATGGCATACCGTCGTGTATCACTCGTCGACCTCTACCTACACAATGCTAAATTTCGTTCAAATCGGAAAAACTTTTTTGTGGATGAATGGGCTATTGGACATCGAGACCGGCTTTATTAGGTCGACTCTCAAGGTCAAGATGAGCCCCCACTCAAATGTTTTGTGGTGAAATCAGCCACGTAAATCTCCAGCCACATTGTATATTATGTTAATAGTCCATCGTCTTTGCCGTGTAGTTATTTACAGTCTAGCTGATTGACGCAGACTGCTCTGTTACTACCCTTTTCATGTCACCGTAATGCATATCTGTTTATGCAATACTACCAGTTTCAGCATGTCAGAGGTTGTTAGCCACGGTTTATAAATATACACTCTACTTACTGATTTACTTACTGCGTTTAGGTTCCTAGGCATCTTCTGATTCCGCCAACAATTCAGCCAAAGAAGCTACTCAAAGACTTGCAGAAAGAACTGAAGAATTTCTTGGTATTTGCCACACACATTGATAGTCATAATGCTGCCTTTCACTTAAATAGGTCTCGATTTAAACTCACTCAACACTGCTAGGGTTTCAGTGTGATAATTACAATGATGAGAATTTGGTAGGTTTAGCAAATATGGCCACACCTGTCCATCCCATAACCTTCTGCAAGCACTGGTAGTCATTTTTTTCTGGCTTTGTGGTATACAAGGCCTATGAATTAGTGTGTAGTTTTAGTAGATTTAGTTTGCGCATATTTTGTGTTAAGTATTACGAGGTCTGTGCTCAATAGCAAGACTTCTGTACACTCTATACATATATCTCTGCTGGGTGGTCACATAACCTTAGCAACCGTTTGATATACAATGCTGTTAGTGTTATTATAGCAGAGCTATATGTAATAACACTTGCACTTAATCTTATTTATCAAAAGAAGGAAAAGAATTTCGTTATTTTTCTGACTCTTGTGTTCACTGCCGAAGCTTTAAAAGGTTTTAAGCTGCAGCTACATTTTGTGTAGAAAATTAAGATTACTCTCATTTTACAGAGAATTATGTGAAAGAAAAAGAATTCTGTGCTGGATTCCAGTCATGTTGATATACCTCGCAACGAGAGGGCTGACTCTCTGCAGCCAAATCTGCTTTCACTTTGCCAGTGAACGAAATGAAAATTCACGTCGACGAATATATTTATCGCGCTCTACAGTTCTGCCTGAAAGAATGGCAGGATATTTGGACCAGTTGTCAGGATAACGAGTTTCATGCTATCTATTCAAACATTAGTAGAATGTTGCACTGTAAAATTAGTCCCGGCATGATGCAGTGGTCATGAATCCATTACGAATCAGTCATACTCGCCTTACACAATGTGCACTTGCTTGTTAATTTGCCAATCTACTTCCTTTTATTCACGGTTAAGCACATACTTGTGGATTGTTAGATTGTTTCTGAAGTGGCCTGTAATTAAACACTGAGCTGTGTTTCTGCTCTGCTGAACAATGTTCTGTACCGACTGTAGGTGTGGATTACATTTCTACTGTTCTGTGAAAGCAGGAAGGCCCCGGATTGTGATAGACATACTTTGAGAGCTGTTGTTTGAGCTAATAAATGTAAAATATAAAAATACTTGCTATGGAAATGCCAAAGATAGGCTAATTAAGCAAAAACTGAAAGTAGTGTGAAAGTTCTTATCTTTGTGATATGAATGGCCTATGTGGATTAGCAGTGTGTGCATGAAATGTAAACTCTCTGAATATGTTTATTCAGAATCCCAAAGAACGTGTTGTCCTGCTGGAATATGGCAAGAGCCCTTCATCTGCTGACATCTCGATGGTTGACGGGAAAAACGCACAAAACCGAATGCACTTGAACGCAGCACTGTCGCCAAAGAAACTGCCTGGAGCCACACTTCTTCCACCAGCTCTGAACTCGCCACCGCTGTACGCGTCAGAGCCATCAGCAGTCGGCAAATTCACTTCCAGTTGTTATGTGGCAGCTGCTGAGGTCAGTAATGGTAATAACCAAGCAGTTTATATAACGTGTCGTAACAAGGGTAAACCTGTACAATGGCACAGACAATAGGAGACTTTAACTTTTGACTTAGCCTGTCGCTGTGCCTTTCGCTGAGCTAGAGTTTGGTCTAAATCCAGACTTAAGTCAAAAAGTAGTGATTTCGCTGAGCAAAAGACTTAGGCCAAATTTACAGTCTAAGTACAGACTTAGACCTAAGTTAAGTTGAACTTTGGTCTAAGTCCTGACTTTAGCGTTCAGCTTAAGGTTTCGCTCAGCGAATCGCTGAATGAAAGGCTAAGTCAAAAGTTAAAGTGACCCAATGTTTATAGTTTATAGTAGCATTTAGCTCTTTAGCTGTTTATTACGTTGACTTATCCAAGTGGACCTAATAAAGCCACTGTCAATGTCCGTCCGTCCGTCCGTCTATCCATCCACAAAAGATTTTTTCCAATTTGAACGAAATTTCGTATGTAGGTAGAGGTCAATGAGTTATTTTTAATATTCATCTTCATTGGGCTTCACGTGACCTTCAAACTTAGGCTGTTAGACCTTTGGCAAAGGAATTTGTTGCCTCTTACGATGAATTGACTGAGGCTCATTTGTACGTTGTTTGTCGTGTTATTTCCGACGTTGGAACCGATATTGTCTTGTTGTGTTTGTTCATCTGGTTGCCGGTCCATGAGCAGAATGTCTCAACAAGTTGCAGTTGTATTTCATGTTGTCAGCTGTTGTGCCTCGCTGGAATTGGTTGACTGTTTGTGTCCAGTCTCGATGAATCTTGAGATCTGGATTTTTACTGGATTGACACTTTTGCATGACATCTTGCCCAGACTGCCAGATGATGAATTTGACTGGACAGTACCATCTCACCAGGCAAAACCTCTGACATAAGGCGATTGAGTGACTGAGTAGTGTCTCAACAACACATCGGCACAATTAGTCTGCAGTGCCATTCACGTTGGTTGTCTTACATAAGGCAATGGGAATCTGGGCACAATTGGGTCTCTATTGGTTGGAAAAATATGTTTTCTAATGATTGCCTTGCGAGGTTCTTTTGTTCTTATGTCTCTTGATGAACTGCTCGTCTGAATACACTGAAAACAAAGAGAAAGCCACTAAGTCGGCAGAGATCTCTGTCATAGATTACAAAGACTGAGGTAAAAGGTAAAGGTAAAGGTAGAGCACTTGATATAGCGCCCCAAGTAACAACCTCAGAGGTGCTCAGGTACATGGTGCATACAAAGCAGTGTCGCACGTCCCTGTATCGCCATCATCTTTGGCTTGCACCACTATGAGTGTCAACAGCCTTCAGAGCGGTTGGTTCAGAGTCAGGTCGATTGCTTCAGTCCATTGACAGCCTCTGCATAGTCTTCGTCCAGGACATCTGTGGTCATTCCAGCGGACATACAGCACCTTTGGCAATAGGCCATTTGCAGCTGCTGGACCCATACTATGGAACAGTCTTCCATCGCACCTGAAAGAGGCGGACTTATCTCGTACTATAGATTGCGGCGGTTGCTAATGACATTTTTGTTTGGATAGTGGGGCCACGGTGCAGTGTGAACTATTTTAATTGCACTGTTTAGAAATAACCTTACATACTCCCTTACTCTTCTAGTGCCAGCAGTCTGTTCCAGTCCATAGAAGGCAAGGAAGCAGTAATTAATACTGCAGCACATTTGACATCGTTTCTCTGACGTCAGTGATTAAATGTTTTTCATTTGTTGTGTAGGACGGGCGTCTGAACGATCAGTCGCATGTTGTTGCTTCCGAGATGACAGTGTATGACTTTGACTGCGGAGACGACATATATCCAACGACCGTTGATGTCGCTGGCAGTAACAGGGTTCCACCTGTGGCACGGTGGGTTGAAGGATACGCTGCAACATCCAGTAGTGAGGTGGTACCGCATGACTCGGGACTGAAGATCCGATTATCCAACAGACAGATAGTTGGGTTAGTGAACATCAACTGATTGCACAGTTCTAACACATTTTGATCTGATGCAGTGTCGACTTCTCTTTATCATTTCCATGCTTTGATGAGATTGATCGAGACGTTATGGTGTGTAATGTGTATAAATAAATAATTCTGGCAAGATCATGGTTGATATTTGAAACTTGTTTAAAGTAAGTAAAGTAAATCCGTCCGTCCACAAAAAAAGCGATAGCGAAACGATAGCCTGCGTGTAAACAGAACGGTGATAGACAAATTAATGCTGTCAAATGTTATGCCTGAGAATTTCGGCAAATTTTTTTGACACCGAATAAGCATTTTCAGAAAAATAGTGTGAACCGTGACTTAGTGACTTAAAACATGAGGATTAAAGCCCCTGGCATGGATGTAAGGTATGGTAAGCTCACGATATAGTACACGTTGTGTTGTGTTATAGTTAAGACATGTTAGTTGTTCGATAGCTAGCCAAGTCGTTGTCATTGTTGTCCAGTAATTATGCAAGTCGTCATCAGCTGACTGGAGTTGATGACCTCGACCGTGATGCTGGGTCTGACAGCGACTCAAGTCATCAGTTAATCGTTGATGAGTCGAAGCTTCACATGCCACAGATGAAACCTGGATCACTCAAAATGAGACTGCCTCGTAAGTACCTCACACTTTAACCCTTTGACACTCACTGTTGCTTGCCATATGGGTACTGCTATAGAGCATTCTGTGCCAGACTGCATTAAGTTGTCATTTGTAATTTTTGACATCCGGGCACTCTGACGCTCAGCCCAGAGCATCAAAGTGCCTGGAAGTCAAAAATTACAAATGACAGCTTAACCCTGAAATGACATATGTCATGTATAATGTGCTGGTTGGGGCGTTAAATCTGCTAATTGCTAACACTTCTCAACACTAGAAACCATATCTATAAAACTATACGTGACTCAACTAAATGCCATAGAACAATTTGTATGTGTATAAGTCGGACGTTGCGATGATGATATGATACTAGCAGCGGAGCTGAAAACTTATCTATTATCTATATGTGTTGGTGTGTTTGTGAGCAGTGAATAAGTCACTACTCAGCGGCAACGTATCTGCCGACTTTGTGCCAGAGCATCAGGTGTCAGTTGACGTCACTGCGTCTGAAGCGTTGCCCAACGGCAGTCAGGACTACTACGCCAGTCGTCTGTCGATGCCGGTGATTCGTGGCGGCCTCAACAGCAACATATCTGACATCCTGGAGGCAAGCGGCTACGGCACGGAGACCGATATACGTGTCGATGATGATTACAGGTCTCCAATCCTTCTCTTTATCATCTGTTTCCGTTGTACACCATGTCTCAAAATGCACCAACTTTGATCAATCCTTATAATTTTGAGTTATACCGTGATCACATCAGGCCAACCTTACTACGTCTCCACTGGTTGCCTGTGCGACAGCGAGTACTGTTCAAGATCGCTGTCCTGGTCTATCAGTGTCTAAACGGCCTGGCAGATGACTGTCAACTAGTCTCCGACGTCTGTCTGCGTCAACTCCATTCGTCTGACTCTGTGACCTGCGCCGTCCGACATACACGGACCACCTACGGCAACCGGTGTTTTGCCGTTGCTGGCCCACGAGTGTGGAACTCTTTGCCAACCGAACTAAGACAGTCTGACAGTCTAGGACAGTTTAAACGGCGATTAAAGAC
>Ga0056129_1000515_pt1 | contig 10395 bp, 4 predicted proteins | sample WorMetLIZISLAND1_FD_71118 | JGI IMG/M metagenome (GOLD analysis project Ga0056129, IMG submission 71118) | Marine gutless worms symbiont microbial communities from Max Planck institute for Marine Microbiology, Germany - Olavius loisae LIZARD... ...
TAGCCAATAGGAGTCAACTATTTCAATAGTATTTAAATAGTATTTAACAATTTGCCTACATGAAAATCGATTTCAAACACCGAAGTAATCTTTACTTAAACTGTAATCGCACAAACTCAGTTTATCGCTGCAATAATGCCAGTATTGTTTAAAATAGTAAACAGGTCTCAACTATCGCTAAATACTATTTAGGCTAAACAGCGGAAAATTTAAACTATTTTAAATAGTCTGTTAAATAGTTCATAACCATTTCAATAGTATTTAAATATTATTGACTATTTCAATAATTACAACACTGATCCCAATACTGTTCTGATCCATTTCATCTTGAGTATAGGCCACATCATGTGACCTGTACTCAAGATGAAGTACTTGCATCATCACATACACCGTCACCCGTATAACCTATACTGTGTTGGTGGGGACGTAAAACACTGCTCACTCACTCACTCACCACCCATCACTGTAGGCCCTAAAACTCATTTGTTCCACAAATCCCTTCCAACATAGACTTTTCATTCTTTCAGGACTGCCTTCGTGGATTAGGAATCGGATCTCTTACTGCTTATCCAGTTTATTCTATTTTATTTCCTTCTGTTAATTAATTCTGGTCACGTGTTAAATTAAGCTGGTTATTTATAAGCATTGCCCTATCGTATCGTATCGTACTTCGATTACTTCCCTTGATCATAAGTCGAATTATGTGGAATCGTAGCAGCGAATATCGGCAGATACAATAGTGCAAGTGGTTTCGGTAGGCCTACTAGTCCGATCATCCGGCGTACACGCGCGTGAACTGTGAAAGTTGGCGTCCGCCGCTATCACTGTATAGTAACTTAGGACTTGTTGAGAGCATTCTTGGCATACAAACGATGATGGAAGATTTTTCAGCATGGAGTAATCGATATGCGTTCAAAGGCATCTGTGCTGTGAAAAGTTGTTAAAACAATCGGCATGGAAGAATCTATAGCCGTAGCGTGTCTAGCGTGTCAATCAGTGTTGAAAACAACAAACATTTTTTGATGATTATCATAATAGCAGATTATCATCGATTCATTATAGCCTTCTAAAGTGTTGGGCCGCTACAAAGATTCGGTTCGTTGTTTGTACTTACACCGACAGCACATTTCAACTCGCTCGCGAAATCTTTGATACATTAACCGAAACCAAAATATGACGAGAATTTTAGTATAACCAAAAAAAACTGGATGAAAATTGACTGGAGATGGGCAACAACTGAACAAAAATCTCAACTATTAGCAGGTCTAATATCACTATGACACACCATATCGTCTCCACTGGGGGATCGAGGGACAGCAGCAGAGCGTCCCAGGCGTGCATAGCGACTAGGTTGTTAGTGCTGTCGTGTCCTGCGACTACGATAGATCGTCGTCGTCGTACAATAGCTTAGTTGCGCACTCGTTCACAGCCGTCTCACGGAGCGTCACGCGATGCTGAGCCACATTCGCACCTCGCCTGCAATCCTCTTAATGGCTTATTCTGATGTGCGTGACTGGCCGTGACTGTGGCGACAAAATCATTTTACACTGCAACGATTTCGGCGTTGTCTTTATCTGGCCCAGGATTTCACAACAGTACAACAAACTGTTAGAATGGAGCTTATACGAAACAACTCAACTCAACTTTATTGATAATATTGCAGCCCAAAGGCTGTATTAAAAACATACAGTTACAAAAGAGCACAAAGTCACAGTTATACAATACAATAAAACCTAACACATTCATTGAACAGCCGCTGGCCGCTGCGACTGTCCGCTAGCTGGTGTGGACATACATACAAACAAACATACAAACCGGACCGGTAGACGAATTGGCTCGATGCTGGTAAGCTTTCAGCGACCCACTCGTCCCCGTCGAACTGCAGCAGTACCGATTATTTGCAGTTATCGCTTGGGGTAAGGTTACGCCAAATGCTTCTTCTCCGAGAGTTCTTAGTCGAATGAGCTGTTTTGCAGCACAATGTTCTACGATAGTGTTTGCTTAAACGGTCCACATGGATAGTTGATCCTGGTGCTAGTATCCGAATGCGACGACTTTGAATATTGTGACGTCACGAGTATGACGTCATAGAGTCACGTGACGTCATTGACGACGCCACCAATCGACGCGCCATGGACACTTTCTTATAGGGCCCCTATTGGACACGAACTCCTAAATTGCTTAGTTTCCGAGATATTTAGCATTAAATTCGCGGACACACAGTCGCACAGACTGACAATAAGGGTCGCTTAAAGCTTCCGTGCGCGAGCCTTCATACACACATTCATACGGGACTACCAGCTTGACTATGCGGCACAACCACTGATTCCCCATAGGACGATCGCACAATTCGCACCACACGTACCAGAGCCATCTAGTGGCGACTTCGGCTTGAGTGACACACGTTCCTGATCAACGCACTTCTTGCACTTGTAGTCAATAAAAATTCACGATAACAATTACGTCGTGACGTTGAGTATAACATTCCACACAGAATCAAATACTTTTTAGCCGACCTTACTAAAGGTCGCGCAATGCTACAGTGTTGCGTCCGTCTGTCGTCTGTCGTCTGTAACGTATGTACTGTGGCTAAACGATACGTCTTACCGAAAAACTGTCTGAACAAGCGTATGAGAAATGGCCTACGGTGAATCGAATGGTCACGTGACCCCCAATACGATTAGAGCCCAATATCTCGAAAACAGCTGGAGATGCTATTTAGCAAAATCGCTGATTACTAGATAGTCTGCTGTGAAGCTATCGTAGCGACAGCTTGGCTTCCTGTTTTATTTCTACCGATCTGAAGTGACCTTGACAGTAAGGTTGAGACTATTATTCTCACTGAGTGATAGCCGACGGCTAACTGATTGATTGCGACTGTCTGAAGTCATTTCCAACAAGCAGGTGTTATGTAAGCAGCTCATAAACAATGTATAGGTGCACGATTCTTCACGCATATATTATAGGCGTTATCGGCGTGTCAAACGTCAACGCAGTCAAAGGCGTCCGGTCGAAACAACATCAAAAGTAGTGTCACTTTTGCTTGTTTCGTTCTTGTGTAAGCGATGCTATGGTATACGAGGCCTGGCCTAATAGACATAATTGTATTGTACAACATTCGATGACAATAAGCGTGCGTATAACAATAAATTACCGGTAATATTTTATTGAGATAAAGCAGTTTATAAATGTTAAAAATGGTGGCCGCCTGTCATGTTAATTTTTATGAGAATTAAATTCTGAAGGAAATCGGACGATCTGCTGCTGAGTTATAGCAAAAACCTACTTTCATTATGGCTGTAAAATATAGTTTATTCTTGCTCAGAAGTTAATGATTAGTTCTCATAAGTTTTATAGCACACGTACAACTGTCTAGTTGAGCATAAACTGTCAAAGTATCACATTCGGTATATATATTAAGAACGTGTACAAAGTACAAGTATTCCACACAGGTACAAGGACAGTCGCAGAACAAGTATTTAACACTAACTGGCGAGTGGGATATACTACAGAGTGTGACTGCCACTGACTTGACAGGCTAGTTGAACTATGCAAAATCTCTACTCACATGCGCAGTCATGTATACAGCATCTCGTGTACGTCAACGACAGATTTAGATTTATCTATAGCCGTATAGCGTGTCTATTGCCTAAATAATAGATTATCCAATTCAACGGACAGAGAGATGAACGGTACCACAGCATGTTACAAGGCCAGCTCCACACCGCTTGGGTCGACTTCAGTGCATACACACTCTGCCGATATTGTTAGGTGACCCGCCTGCATAACAGGTGGGACACCTTAAGCATTGGAGTCGTGTGTCTGTCGTCTGTCTGTCCCATGCCGATATCTATAGAAATTTAAGTCCGATAGAGCCATAGACACTATTAAAGATGAATAGGAAATGCGGTGTGCGATTCGGAATTCGTTACCAGAACTTCTGCGCGAAGTAAAAATATGGCGGAAATGCGCATGTGCAAGGAAAAATCGGCGATATCTCCGCAACGTGTTATCCGATCCGTGTTTGGTTTCCGGAGTAGGGTTTTTTGGTCGGCGGATCGAATGAATCTACTTCCGGTTGAACCAAATCCAAGAGGCAGCCGCACGCCGTCTTCGCAAATATCTCTGGAATATGTTATCCGATCCACTCTCATGAAACTGATAGCAGCTTTGTAGGAATATGGGAGAGAATAATGTGCGAGAAGTAATTAGATTGGTCACAATCTAAAACATTTCTTGTTTTTTTGTTAAATCGGTCAGAAACAGCATACAAGGTCCCTCGAGCGTCGAAATTTTCACGCCTCTGTAGGAAATCGGGTCTGCACTCTGCCGGACATAAAGGCTAATTTCTTTCTAACTTGTTCGTCGTCAAATGCGCACAGCCAGCAGCGGCCACATATCGTTACGCTCCCACGGGGCATTAACTTGTTCGTCTACAGTACGACTAGGCCTACCACTGCATTATTTGCGTCTCAGCCACAGAAATCCTACGAGTGACATTAACTGACAATCGGTCAGTGTTACTGAGCACGTAAAATTGTTCCATGTGCTCAAACCCTGTATGCTTTAACTTAACAATGCTACGTGCCGCGACGGCATTTAGGGTGTTGCTTTCAACCTACAGACGCTATATATCAGTCTGTGCAAAGCTTACAATACGCCTCCACTCCAGTGCCGATCAGCAGTGTGGCGGATCGGCACAGACTCGATGCATTCATCCGGCGAAGTGAGCGTAATCGCTTTGTTCCGCTAAACCTGTCCGAGACACGTTCAAAGACTGATTAATCAGATTCTCTCGCGCAAGAAAACACGTGTCTTGTGTTCAACGATCTTTTCCCTCAGTCATCGATTTGCTGCCCGGACTACAATCTATGACAGGCCAGAATTTAGTACTTCCTAATATTTGATGGACAACAACTTCATTGAGTAAATCAATCAATCAATCAAACAGTGCATTTGTATGGCACCCCTTAAACAAAGTAGTCGGAGGCGCCTGTTGCATGCACATTCAAAAAGCCATGACTTCAGGCGACATTTGACTTGAAACACTCTCTGCTAATGTCACTGTCCCTCAGTTCAGACGGAAGGTCGTTCCACACAGTTGGAGTGCCAAAGAACGGGAACTGTGCTATTCAGACTGCATCATATCACCTGCGATACCTCGTCAAGTACTGTGTTTTCGTTGCATTCCGTCATGTCGTTCACTCATTCGATTATTCTTCTATGGTAAGCTCCATTTTGTCTTTATAATTAATACAGATTATGATGACGATGACGACGATTGCATTATCTTAACTTATGCGTCGTCCACTGCCTGGTAGCAAATATGTTTACTGATGCCTGTCCGTCCGTCTGTCCGTTACGTCCCCATTTTCTCGCGATCACGATATTCGGGAACGGCACTGTCATTGACGCTACTTTGTACCTTTAGAAATTTAGATAAAAAACGACTTGTCGCCAGTCCTTCTAAAAAGGTCAAAACTCAAAATCACCAGTAAAATAAATATGGCCCGAAAGTTACCGTACTTTTGAACTGTAAATGACCGACTTCGTTTTCATTTCCGGCAGCTAGTTATAAAATAAACAAATGATATTGCGCACTCTTTTCCTTTTATCAAAATTTAAAATCAAAGTTCAAGGTCAGCATACGTTAAAATAACATATGAATTTAGTGTTCGTTTTAACTCATGTCGGTTATCATTACAGTTGGCGACTTTTTCTATAGCTGTACCATCGTTTCGGAAAGATTCGTTCTGACGGGGCTTAGTTCGATATAATCATAAAATTTAAAAATACTCAAACACGAACTACTCATATCGCGCAATGGTACAATATAATTTTTCTATTGGTTTATATAACCTATCCACTCGTTTAGAACTTGCAAGCGACTCTGGGTGATTTCATTAGGCCCGGCTGTGTTTCGTGCAGTTAGGCATAGCATCGTCTCATTGTAATTGACTTATTCCGGTCACAGCTGAGCTAATGGATATCCTTTTACTTGCTTACCTCGCTGTCCGGTGCGCAGGCGGATGTCGAACATGTGCTGTGCTATCCGACCGCTGTCGTCGCTGATACTGCTGCTGCTGCTGCTGCTGCTGTTGGTGACTTCAGACAGCGTCATACATCGATGTGATGCTCGCACAGTCGCAGTCGTGAGTTGCATCCCGTAGACTGACAACTCTCTCCGTCTCAGCACGACACTATCGTTGTCAAATACATCAGCATCTCTGTATGCGTCTCGCTCGAGACTATACTTGCACGTCCTTTTTGTACTGGACACGTTTTATTTCTTTACTTTTGTACTTATTATTTGCAATTTTGCATCCTCGGTGGTGTAGATTCCAGGGTTAAAACATAATTAGTTTTGGGCCCACCAGCACAAAGCCACATGCATAAATATTCCAATAAATGTGCATGTCTGCAATGGCGTTTTATTTGATCGTAGTGTGATGGAAGGAGAGACCGCATTCTCCCTCGGAAGAGTCACGGAGACATGTGGAAAGAGGACCGTTGTCTCTTTAGAGTACTCAGTGACAATGCTGATGTGCCTCTTGTTTTTAGATCCTCTCGACGGAGTTTAAGAATCATTGTATGCAAATAAGTGGTACATCACTCGGTGAAGTCGACAGGCAAACCATCGTGGAGCAGCACCATGCTACAACGCTGTATCAAGACCGAGAAGCGCTAATACAAGATGCCGGTCTCTATCGCTTCGCCAGAGTTGACTCCTACCAAGTTCATTCAGTCATGCAGTCCAGCAGTCATTATTATTATTACTGCTATTATTATTAGAGTCCACTAACACAAGGCCTGTTGGCAAGAATTTTGGAGATATGAAACTGTAAATATTTGCATGGAGGTTTACTCTGTGGTCGCGGTGTTTTCCGCATCATTTGACAGCCATGAACAAGCACCGAGAGAGAAACACGCTAACTCTGGTATCGTCTGGAATTACTATGAAGCGTCATCTCAGTAGCGATGTGTCAGCTGTCTCAGTGGTAAGCGGATAATGTATGTGGATGATGACTAACTCGTCATGTATGTCCAAATTGTTCACAGCCGCCTGCTGAACTATCACACCAGTCTTAACCCGTGTGGTCACATTATCAGATCCCATGCCATGGTCCGCGGCAGTAGAGTTGTCGTTATCTTCTGGTCGACTGCTAGCAGTGTGAGTTCACTTGACTGATCTCCGTTATTATGAAGTTGTTCAGCCGTTGTCCGGGAGCACTTCTACGGCAGCAGATTGCACGTATATGTATCTTCGTGAGTGAATCTATCGCTGCTATCGTACCGAAACCGAATGAAACCGTCCTATGTAAATATCGATTTAGAAGGTTGTCAGATGGCCGCTGCGACATGCGGCTCTCCCGGACAATTACAGATTATATACTCACATAAATCCACATTTATCTTTACAATTACTTAGTTACAGCTGGTCCTTTCCGAATTTGCACCTGATAGTCATTCACCGTTAGTCCCAGATACTCCATCGTGTCTTGCATTAAATGTCCAATAGATTTGAAGTTACTACGGCATTCTGATTTCGAGTAAATCGTAGGCACGAGACAGATAGACGGGCGGAATGCAAGTGCATGACCTTTGCCCTTTTATCTTAGAATTACTTCACCATTCACTAGCATAAGTAGTAAGATCCACATGGAATCTAAACTTTTTATGGCGTTCCAATACTGAGTAAATGAAAGGCATGCGAGGTTTGTAATAGTGAAACAGACAAATATCACAAAACGAAACATTTACGCTGGTGAAATTTATTCGATTATACGCGTAGAATAAGTCGAGGATTATTGGCCTTCCCCGTTGCAAGTGCTCCGCCCGGCGGTGAAAATATCTCCCCGTCACCGGCCACAACTTGCAAGTTAAACTGTCGCTATCACATCGTCCTCTCATGTCATACTGTAGAGCTTTGGCTGCTTATAAGATGTGCTGTTTCCTGCCTAAATTTATTTTATCACGCTACTTTGTACCACTTTGTGGGCGGAGGTTTAAGATAATACAACGTTTTTTGCGAACGTGGTACGTTCCATATTTGTTCAACTATAAAATAACATACACTGTACGCCGCTGTCTTCTCATAGCGCGAAGCACCAGCAGCGAGTGCGCATTGTTGCCGCGCCGTTTAGCGGCCGAAGTACACGTGTATAAGGACGATAATATGTTGCATCGCGTCCGTCTGTCCGTCTGTCTGTTACGTGCCTAAGATTTACTGATAATTGGAATGACGTTGAAACATCAAATTTATTGGAGACATAATAGAGGATACATGTACATGTAAGTGGGATTCTCACAGGTTTCATGGCTGAATGACTATAAGGTGGCATAAATGTGGCATGTCGCGGCGGCCGCTTGGCCGTGCATCTGCTTGCTTGTTTACCGAGAGAGTAGCATGTCTCCCGTGTGTCGTATTCGAAGTCCTGTCAACACAGTGTCATGACTTCTCACACCCGACACCGAGACATATTCATCCCATCCTCCGCCACAGTGACTGGTCCGATAGAGTGGCAGCAAGTTACAGAGAACAGCGAACATTTCTGCGCAGATACTCTAGACAGAACCGATAGATTTTGCTTCAGGCTTGCATGTTACTGCTAAGTGATGTGCAGTCATACAGATTTTTGATCCTTCGGTTCGGTATAATTTTGTATCTCTAATTATTGTGTTTGTCTGTCGAAAAATAACTGAAATGAAAGTCGACGTAAAGTAGGGTCTTAATCGTAAACTAGCATATATTTTCTCCAGTGAATAGGGGAGTATATAATTTTAATCATCGTATTTGTAACTTATGAGTAAATGTGATTCGAATAAACGAACCGCCACGCACCATCAAAACTGTATAAAAATTGGGAAGTGAGATTTGAGATAAGTTGAGATTTAGTTTAAGTTTTTACGATGCGTTTACGTATAGGGCGTATGGCTATACATGCAGTCTTTTTTCCACGTCGCCTTTTACCATTTTGTATTATTGGTACAGTATAGTCATGATAGAGCAATGCTTTTGCCTGCGACGTTGATACAGTAAATATACAGGCCTATTACGCCCGACATATCAGCGTCATGCGTAAAAAAATCTGAATGTTGCCTTTAACAATGTAACCCAGCGAGATTGAGCCTCTTGATTGAGCCTCTGTTTACATAACTGTGCCTCGAAGACGATGGAAAATATATAGCAGATAAAGGACGATATACAGTGATCTCTCTGATGGACGGAAGTAATCCTGCAGGCCATAGCCAGGCAGGCTAAATCCTTCTTATGACAATATAGGCTATATTCTGAACAAAATCGATCTGGTTAGTGTCTGCAACGTCGAATAGCGTTTATAGTTCCTATTTCAGTTCGGAAATCTTTCAGGCACTATCTTGGAATATATATGCAGGGGCGGTTCCAAGGGAGGGGTAGGAAGCATGTGCTCCCTAAATACCCAAGTAATTTCGGCGACTTTTGAAAATCTTACAGTATATTGAGAAGCGTGGTGAAAATTTTAATTCGCGATGTCATCTGCAACTGTGTCGAGTCCTTTATACGCCACCGAAGTACTTCGCTGTCATGGTGTGAACGAGCAAGATTGGCGTGCTCATTATGTTTCACGATTCTGTCTGCCTTGTGGCTGTGCTATATATTTCGCCCCACTGACACACTGCTCTATCTGTTTTTGGAGTGCTTGCGACGGAGTGCTGTATGCTGTGTGCGATGGTTTAGAGAGTGACGGAATATCGATTTCGGCACCTATATTGACGTGACATAAGTTTCGGTTACCGTCAAAAACAACATCGAAAGTTTGCTTATAGCCGTAACTGAGACCGAAATTGGCCGAAACTGAAGACGTTTGGCTATGGTAGATTGGTAGTACTTCTATACAACATTGTATCGCTGATATATTTGTTAGGATAAATTTTAGGTGATTTGCATTAGTGCAGTTTTCGGTTATCACTGTCTAGCATGTTAATAAGGGCGATAACTCAAGTCAGCGGAGAATGGTGATTTTCGGCACCCTAACTCCGTGACCCTTTAACCGAAAACGGCCCCTAAACATGTCAAAATAACTTTATAAATATAGAATAATAACCATTATTTTTCTTTGTGTCATGAAAAGCCATCTATTTGCAATGTTTGTGTGAAATTTCACGACAACTAGCCTGTCCATTGCTGAGATATTGCCTTTTATAAAAAAGGTGGTCGAAATTTTGCCGTCGCCAACATTGCCAATTAACGCATGCGTCACGCCCGCCAATATTGACGTCAGCGCACTGTGCGTTAGCGTTTACGTAATTTTTGCATAAACAAAAACAAAATGGTAGCCTAATCAGCAGAGAACATCGAATGTTGATGAAAGTTTTGCATTGAGAGAAAGGTTCAAAGAAGTTATTAGCTGAATT
>Ga0056129_1000516_pt1 | contig 10392 bp, 7 predicted proteins | sample WorMetLIZISLAND1_FD_71118 | JGI IMG/M metagenome (GOLD analysis project Ga0056129, IMG submission 71118) | Marine gutless worms symbiont microbial communities from Max Planck institute for Marine Microbiology, Germany - Olavius loisae LIZARD... ...
GTCAACACTGTGATACACACTACTTTAGTATGCCTCGAACCCGCAACCTTCCGATCGTTGGTCCGACGCGCTACCAGTAGTGCCACCGAGCCACGTACAACTATACAGCGAGTAGCAAATAACTCGCGAAGGACTGTACGAGCGCCTTAAAGCCAGTCGCACATTGTGAAATGAAACTGAAATAAAACACTACTGTAATTTCAGCCTCATTAGGATATTTTTCAATAGGCCTACGCGAATGGAATAAGTGTGTAAATGAGGCTAAAACAATCATAAAACTGTTTCGGTGTTTTGTTTCAGAGACGTGCGGACGTCTGAAATAAAACTTCATACTGCCGGTGTTCGGTTGAAAGGAAACAAAATTTTGTTTTATTTCAGTTTTATTTCACGATGTGCGACGGTTTTAAGTCCGTTCAACCTGTTACAACTGCAGGGCGAGAACGTTACGAGGATGATGTGTGTGGAAGAGGCTTGATGGGAACTCCAAAAGATATCACATGACATTGCTGGGAGACCGTGGGTGTTCTCGACGGATGATCGATCTAGCACCATACTTCACTCACCTCCACAGTACTGATCAGGCATGAGACATCAGCTGTAGGCTTACGAGATGCGTCGCTTAGTTCTTTGTGCATTCGGTAGACGGCGTGAAACATAGAACGCTCGCATTGCTCGGCTTCGGCGTAGAACTGCACAAGATCACATCAACAGTCTGTACGCTGCCTATACATATTATTACAAGTGTCTCGCACCGATGGGCGGAGACCATAAGACCCCACCCGTAAACCACTACAGCGGCGCCATCTGCCAAATACAACTTACCATACCTGCTCTTCGAAAATCGGAATCCTTCAGAGCTGATGAGGCCAGACGGACCGGCAGGTCCATGAAGAAGCCCATCCGATTCTTTCTTAAGTGTGGGTGTGGGCGACAGACAGACAGACAGACAGACCGACAAACAAACGAACAAATGCTTCAAGCCCCGTTATGGGACAGGGCTTAAAATAGATAAACAAATCTCAAATTTGACATTAAAAATCCCCATCTGCAAAATGATGCTAAAATACAAGCCAATGTCACTATTTAACGAAGCAAATTGCAATATACTTGTGGACCGATAGAAATGCAATCAAAATTAAACAACCTTCTAATAAAAATTTATTAATGGAACTCAAATTCACAATGTGAGTCAGTTCTGCTACTATTTTTTTGCTTTGAACTGACAATCGTTTTCCTATTCATAGGGCCTACTATAAAGAACAAGCCACTTGTCCTGTTGCTTGTTTAATGGCCTCCTAATAACTGCCGCCAAACGCCATGCACTCTGCGACTTCGGCCATGGACCTCTAGACGCTAATGATCTAGACGCCTACAGCTTGTTACGGTCGACGCGTTATATGAGGCCCTCCCTATAGGAAGCCGCAATAAGAGTTGCACCTCGTCCGTCCGTCCGTCCATCTGTCCGTACACCACGTACCTTCAATTTACTTGAAATCGGAGAGCCCTAAAAACTTCAAATCTAGTGGAGACATGACCCTGGACAGGAGTATAACTGGGGAACAAATTTGAGGTCTAAATGTCAAAGGTCAAGATCACTGAGAAGTGGCAATGAAAACGTAAAAATCTAAATTTATTTTTCACGCCATCTGGCCCATCTCATGCCACTTTTCAGGAGAAGATTTAATAGAAATGCAGCGATTTTTTCGCGAACAAAGTATTTTCATATTTTGTGCAATAGCACTCGAATATCGCTAAAATAGCATACATTGCACGCCGCTGTATTCTGAAGCGCGACGCACCACCAGCGAGCGCGCATTGTTGCCAAAGTACAGGGTGGCCCAAAAAGTATACCACAAAGTTTTGTCCATATCTTTGTCAAATATTGACCGATTCTCAAAATTTTTTCACTGGCACATTTTATGGAAAATTTGTAATAAAGTGGTTACTAAACATACCACTACACCTTAACTGCATCGCTACACTACCTTGTGAAATATGAAATATGTAAAATGCATCACTATTTGGTGAATATATGAACAAGAGTTTGGAGCTAAATTTTTGGCCCATCCTGTAGGACAGTATCGTCTTGTTAAGTTTATAAACACAGAAAGTCTATCTAAAACAAAACGTAATTTAACTTTCAGGATGGGCCAAAAAATTAAACTCCAAACTCTTGTTCAGATCTTCTCCAAATACGGATGGATTTTACACATTTTATATTTCACAAGGTAGTGTAGCGACGCAGTTAAGGTGTGGTGGCATGTTTAGTAACCACTTTACTACAAATTGTTCACAGAATGCACCAGTGAAAAAATTTTGAAAATCGGTCTACATTTGTCAAAGATATGGACAAAACTTTGTGGCTTACTTTTTTGGGCCACCCTGTACATTCAAATCCCAAATATTTCCTTTCGCTGACGGTCCGCTATTCTGTTATAGCGGATGGCCGTTGTTTGACGCGCATTAGTAACTATGCGGATTACATTAAGTCGCACTGTACTGCACGTTCGTAGAGTAGGCCTAAACGCAGCATCACAGTGCGGTGTAGGCCTAAGCGAAAGCGACAGCTTAGCGTCTAGTTATTTTTAACTCTTTCCATTATTACTTTTCCCTTTTCTGCTCACGCGAGATAGATTAAACTGTCCACTCGTCGACGTTTTAGTCCATGCTGAACAGTAATTCATTAATATATCTGTCATTATCGGCAATTGCCTTCTAGCCTTTACTTATTTACCAAAAACGTCTAGCTCAGACGTAACCATGGTAACGGAGACGCACCTGCTGTTTCACTGCGGTCGGTAGCATGTCGTCGAAACAGAAGACTCGATCGCCGCTGGGTAAACGTGCCTCGAAGCTAATGACCGTCAGTGATACGACTAAGGTAATCGATTTTTCTGACGGAGAAGAGTCATACCAGCTTTAATTGACTATTTTTATTGAACTACATTATGCACGTACGCTATACGCTGCTGGTGTTATCAGACCAGAAGTAACGACCTGACCCTTATGTGACGTAAGGGTCATGCTGTTACTCCTGGACAAGTTATATGACTTGCAACTTATACTGTGCCATAGTGATTCTGGTTCCATTTAACACAGTGATCTATTTATCACAGTGTGCTGTTTATGTTATTATACAGTGTGTCCCAAAAAATTGACCCCCTAAATGTTTGGCTCTGACAAGTACAAACCTGCACCACATTGCACATAATTAAACGTGCACAAGCCTTGATGTATTTTGATTACTGTCACCAAATTTTGTACAAATCCGTCGTACCGTTTAGCAGATTTTCTATTTTTACAAAACGTTGTCAAAAAGTTCAGTTACCAGCAGCACTATTTGCTTGTTTCCTGTGTGCAGTGACCGTCTTCTTCTTCTAAACGTTCAACATATTTCCTTTAATGCTATCTGTTGGCATTTCATCTCTTGGACATACCAAGCTGATTTTTATTGATCCAGTTGTGAAGGTAAATGGTTCATATTACCGGTTGACTACGCGATCTGGGGAATTTTGCAAGAGCGAGTGTATCGTTACCAGATTGGTGACGTTGACCATTTGAAAGAACGACTGATTTATGAATTTGCCACTTCGATCAGCCTGTCACTGACAGAGCAGTTGTCCAGTAGCAACGCATCACGTTTATGCAATCTTGTTTACAGTTTGATTTCTGAGTAACGCTAAGACGAATCTTCCTGGAACTTTGCATTATTGTTTGCAATACATGTGTTCATTAAATTATGTTTGATTCGGTAAACTTTAATGCATACTATTAAGAAATCTGCAAGGGGGTCACTTTTATTGGGGCACAATGTATATGTTGGAAACACTGTAAGGTGTGATTGACTTTTCGCTGTGTATGATGTGTATATTTCGAAGGATGAGGAAATACGCCCTTCACTGGCTTACAAGGTTTTATCTGCTCAAAACACTAAGAAGCTGATGACTGTTGAGAATGTTGGCGAATTGGCCTGGTAAGTCGTTTGTTCTGCACATGTGCAATGCATGCTAAAGCATGATTGAGCAAGAGTGTTAATCCGAGCAAGAAATTCAGCTGAAGTTTGGCTGAAGAAAACGTGGCAGAGTTGAGCTGACAATGCTGAATTGAGTATTTGCCGGAATCATTTGGCTGAAGTTTGGTCTTGACCAAATTTTGCCTTAATTGTCTAATACAATTTTCCTGTGTACATTTGTCACATTAATAAAGATTATTTATTTGCATACTTACTTTTACTTACTTACTTACTTAATCTCACTCACTCTCTTACATGTATAGGCTCGATCTAGTTATTTTTTGGTATACTGCCAATTAACATTGTATTATTTTTAAAATTTTGTCAAATGTCTGAATAAGTGATGAGTATTAGACAGAATCTTTAGTGGCCTGCCATCCACCGAAACACATTCCAAATTTGTTGTGTTGGCAAGTTGGTGTTATTCACAGAGGAAGACAAACAAAACATCTAAAAAATACTTACTACTCATCGGTCTTTATTTTAGTATCTTTCGTTTCTTTGTTGTTTTTCTGGTTACGTCCAGTATCTTAATCTGGCTTTTTACTAGTGCACACTAGGCATTTTATTATATTTTCGATATATTTAAATTTTATTCATATCGTCATCAGTATCAAAGGCTGAATGTGTACTGAGCAGATGCATATATTTTGCTGATTTGTGATTGCAGTAAAGTAGCCGAGTACCTGCAGCTAAAAGAGACAGACTTGGACCTGACGTCAGCCGTGGTGTTAGACTACTATGTGGCAGCTGTGTGGTGGTGCAGAGAACAGGCCTACTCCGCCCAACAGACTTCTGCATTCTTCTCAGTCATTGACACTCTCTTCCACAATCTCGGTATTTGCTTAACTATTGTCTGCTTGTTTTCTCCCATAAAGCACTTTATGCACTTTACGCACCTGCACCCTACAGAAATGCAGATCTCTGCTGACCGTCACCTAATTACTCTGTGACCTTGACCTTTGACCTCTTTAACCGAAATCAGTAGGCTTAAAGGAATTGCTGTTGAGAGTGCTAAGTTTCAAATTATTCTAACCATCATCATCATCACTTTATTTGCTCATAAAAAAGTATGACAAATGACAGTGTATGAACAAGCAGACGAGCAGGAGGCTCAAGGAGAGCTCTTACAGCAGCCCTATAGTCAATATTACAGTACGGATATAACACAAGATGGAAGACAATCAACAAAAAAGCACAAACACTGTTAACACTGTTACAGTTTACCAAACGCATTACAGACCTAATACAAAATAGAAAGAACACAATTTAACAACTGTAAACACACTTATTCAAGAATGTTTTTTTGTCATAAATGTTTCTCATTGTCTCAATATTAAGCACAAGTCTTCAAGGTCCGTTTATGCCAGGAACTCAAGTTACTGCTATCAGTATGTGGTCAGACTTAGCACTGTATGCAGTAACTGAAATCTGTTAATAGTAGAAGTTTGATTTGTGATGATACGATACGATTGTTAGGCCCTTATGTATAAAAATGGCCCTTATCTGTAAAAATGGGGTGAAGGTTAGGGTTAGGTTAGGGATATAGTTAGGGATAGGATTTGGGTCAGGGTTAGGGTTAGGGTCAGGGTTAGGATTAGGGTTAGCGTTTCATCGCTGTACAGATAAGGGTCACAATTTTACAGATAAGGGTTAAATTTTTACACATAAGGGCCAATTACAGATAAGGGCCTAACATACGATCATATGATACGATAGAAGAGTTTAACGTGGACTCGTGATCGTGTGCAGAGAAGAAGAGATACAGTTTGAAGGACAACGTAGAGTACATGAAGAAGTTGATGATTGGTGTTGGTTGTCCTGAACTGATAGAAGCAACTGACAACGATGCCGGCGGCTTGCAGACTCTGTTTGACGTTGAACAAGCCAAAAACATCGCTACATATGTCCACTATGGGTCTGCTCTCTCTGTTGTCAGTCATTTAAAATCATATTTTAGCTATTAAATGAGCAACGCATTTAATACTACTCTTGAGTAAGGTGACAAGCGATAGACTTTTGGTATCACATATCAATTGTTTAATCTCCATCTCAGTCTGTCTACGTTCAAGTCATTATCGTAGTGTCGGTGTGACCCAGTGACCCAGCTTATGACAACACTGATCGTGTCATGCAAGTAAGTAAGTAAGTAAGAGATTTATATAGAGCCAAGGTTTATCACCTTCTCTCTCGGTCTTCCTGACTGCGTGGTCTCAGTTTTCTGATGATAGTATTCCGTTCACCAAACATTCAATAATGAAAAGCTGGTGTTTCTGGAAATAGTGAACTTTTTCTCTCTGTGGTGATAGTCATTTTACTACTGTATCTCATACGGCTGTTGTGGGAATTTCAAGATGGACAAAATCCACTGTTTCGGTATCTATAAGCTAAGTTCCATTGGTGTGGGGTGAAAGTGTTAATTTCCTATAAGAATTCCAGCGTGACATAACACGACTTGTCACATGGTAGTGCACGACAACGCTGAGTCTGAGGTATAGATACACTGCACTGCACGATCATGTGCGGCGTGTGTGAGTGAATCATTGTATGTTAATGTTACTACTCATCAATCAACGAACCAATCAAAACAGTTTTATAACGCCATGTGTCGCAAGCAAATCAGAGGCGTGAGATGGCAAGGGCAGGGGTCGAGTGTTCATTGTAAGCAGTGTCAAACAGTTACGACTTTAACGTACGAGCAAAAGTACCTAACTAACATTTCTGTGTTTGCAGACTGTTTCAACACTACAGACTCTATGAGGTATTTTTACATGGCAGAAGAGACGAGCGCTCTGTAGACTTAAATGTGAGTTCTACTGTATTCTGTTAATAGCGTTTAACAGAGATGCTCATTGCTCAGGATACACTATTGTTGCAAAGGAAATACTGAAAAAGTGGACAGAGTATGCACAGCAGCTGTAGGCCTACTCTGAATGCGGAGCATCATTCTGTTCCATGTAACTGGCAGAGCAGTTCAGGTCACCGAAGTCACTTGGAGGACTGGTGAATGCGTAAAAATCGATTGGCGAGTTGTTCACTTATTTAACTTTTGTTAACTTTTGAGCAGTTCGATCTCTGAGAATCATATTGTCCGTCAAGGCTGACAATCGATCGAAAATTTGATCATGGGTGATGTTGCAGCCGAGCAAATTTAAGACGTTAGGGTCAAGGGAAGGTTTAAGAAGATCCCCAACCTAAGGGGCGGAGAGGGCCACATATCGTGACGGTCATGTTGCCGCGCATCTTGTCGTTCCTGTCGTCATTATTATTGTCTTCGTTGTGAATTAATTTGCAGCTGGAAGCAGAGACGCTTGAGAGTGTGGAGTTACCAGCTCCATTGTGTGAGTCAGTCGAGCAGTCATTCTATCAACAGTACATGACGGAGACGTCAGCTGCCGAGCAGCAGGCTGAGGTCAGTCAGTGCGTGAATTACCTGAAGCTAGACAGACAACATACAATGCACCGTTTTGAAATATTCAAAGCCCCGTGTCCTTGAAACCGGGGTTAGGGGTCATTTAAGGTCACTGGAAATGACACCATTCGACCGAGCGCACATGACTTTATATTCACGTTCTACAGTAACTTTGGCGCTATCTTGTACCGTTTCGGAGATATAGCGTAACATAGCATTTCCTGAAATTCTTAGAGATTCCCAATTTTAATGGTCTGGGTGCACTGACTGGCGGTGTCGTGATGATTTGAAGGTGGAAGATGAACTGGAAGAAGAAGATGATGATGACGTCACTGAGACGCCAGCTGCAGTAGCTGAGGACCCACTGATGGAGGAGTCTGAAGAGGCACAGCTGCTGACCAAGTTGTCAGCTCAGCAGATACGAGTGGTTCTTGAAGACGTCTGCACTGAGATGCTGTCTGGTCTCGAGGTGTGTGCGTTAAAACTCTTTGACGCCCACTGCTGCCATATGGGTACAGCTTTAAAGCATCCTGTGCCAGACCGTCATTTGTAATTTTTGACATCCAGGCACTCTGACGCTCAGGGCTGAACGTAAGAGCCCGGATGTCAAAAAATTACAAATGGCAGTCTCTCTCACACAGAATGCTTTAAAGGCTGCTGTACTCATATGGCAACAGTGGGCATTAAAGGTTAACCTAGTTCAGAACTGATGCTGAGCGCGATACTGATGTAGCAGATACGTCTGTCTATGCAGCTTTCTGTCTGTCCCTGCGTTTGTCACACGCTATACTACACCAGTATTGTGTCAAAACAGCTAAATTTATTACCAGTCTTCTTTCCATTTCGTGGCCACCCTGACCTATAGTCGCAATCTGATTGGCGGCTGGGTGTTTACTAATGTAGGTCGCTGACCTAAGTGGGCTGGCTGCAGCTCAAGCATGTAACTGCCACGTGCAAATCAAGCCACTAAATCAAGCTGTAGCGGCCCAACGGGCCGCAACAGCTTGTATAGTATAATTTGCGATTGTTGCTAAATAGCATCTCCAGCTGTTTTCAAAATATTGGGCTCTAAGCGTATTGAGGTCACGGCTTGACCTCACGTGACGTCATCGATCACGTGACCATTTGATTTCCCATAGACCATTTCCTATTGGTGGTTCTTTGGAACGAAGCCTCTATCTTTAACGGTTTACGAGATATTCAATGGCGAATATGACGCAATTGGTTGACATGATCTTAAACGACCTTTAAACAAAGGTCGAAGTACCAGTCAAGGTACAAGGTCATTACGGTACCAATCGTTTCCCTATATGAGACTTCCTATAGGCGGTCAATAACAGTAACTTTTGCTAGACGCACCGTTTAGTTACAATACATACTTTACAGACAGGCAATGGACAGACAGACGCAACACCGTAGCATAAGCGCGACCGTAAGTACGGTCGGCTAAAAACACAATAGCTCACATCGAAATCGAATACATAACAAAACTTCTGCTGTACGTCACTGACGACACAGTCTCAAGCCCCGCCGGCACATCCACCCTCCGTCGTCCAGTATGTGAATCGTCTATCAGTGGATCAAAGGCAGTATGCGTATCGTCCCACTGCCGGCGAGACAGCGGCTGCATGTCAATGTGTGTGTGTGATTGTGTGTTGTAGGCAGAAGTGGCTGCAAAGTTGCGTAAGAAAGAACGTGAACTGTTAGCGAACATCGGTCGAACAGCCTGTGCGTCTTAGTTCTCGTCAACGATCGACGTAGCACGGACAGACCCGCCATCATAGGCACAAACTGTAGCAATACTGTAGGACCTACAGTGTAGGTTGTGTATGATGTCGCTCACAATGTGAACAAGACCATTGTTAGTATAACGTTACGGCACGGTCTCGTGTTCTGGCAGAGAGATGAGATGGAACAGTGAGAGACTGGCACAGCCGACTAGCAGGTGTCGTCCAGCTGACGACGCAGTGACGTGTCACGTGACAGCAGGTGCTCCTGGCGGTCGTGCAGGTCACTCACGGACTGCAATGGTGTATTGTCCTCGGCATGAACCGTCGATCATAATAACTTCTGTTAGTATACGAAGTCTCAACTAGCGATCTTGGCGTCGTTTGTAAGAAACGAATATGTTATGTTGTGCAATTTGTATTGATGAAAACGCACATGTGTGCACTGCAACCATAGTTTTTAAACCTAGAATGTAACTTTCGTGTCCATAATGCCGAAATTAGAATTTTCTGTGGAACGAATTGCTAATCTGAAACTGTTTTGATTGCGGCCGAAATCAAACATCTAAAAACATTCCTTTTAGCTCAGAATGCGCCAATACCCGTTTGCGCTGAACAATATGGCAAGTCATCGACGATTCGCTCTTGTAGCAGCAAGAAAACCATTAACCTCAACTCCCGACAGGACAGGTAGGCCTACGTAATGGATGCTGTCCTCCCCTCCCTTACCCTTCCCTCCCTCCTCTTCATTTCCGGTAGAGATAGGTCCTTCAAAATGTAGCTATAGGAGGTCTGGGGAGTGTTGTATTATTGTGTCATTGATGATGGCTTTGAATTCAGCATGTTGCCTGAAATCCGACTACCCGAACTGGACCAAAGCTCCCAGCACGTCCGCGCGTCAACTTGCGTGTTAATGCAGGTAAAATTATTGACAACAAGTTGTAGCCTATTAACGCAATTTCCCATTAGGCTATAGCCTACTGATAGGCCTAATTCTGGAAGGACCGAAGGAGAAAGCTTTAAGCTGCGCCGGCTTATGGATCTTAGGGCCGCCTACAGCTTAGCCTACGTTTTTTGCTGGCGTGGCTTACGTATTTCGTAGCTGCTTGTGGGTCGGCGCGAGTAGTAGTAAGTTAGGCATTCAGACGACCAAGAATATTTAACACGCTATTTCTCTTACATAGCCCCGCCCCCTAAGGCCCCATAGCCCTAGCCTAGGCCTACAGGCCTAGCTCTAACCC
>Ga0056129_1000517_pt1 | contig 10389 bp, 5 predicted proteins | sample WorMetLIZISLAND1_FD_71118 | JGI IMG/M metagenome (GOLD analysis project Ga0056129, IMG submission 71118) | Marine gutless worms symbiont microbial communities from Max Planck institute for Marine Microbiology, Germany - Olavius loisae LIZARD... ...
AAACACAGCAAATCCCCTAGTCTACACTAATATGGGGTGACTAGGGGATGGCTCCCACAGAGGGCAGGTTTGCCAGGCCTGAACGGCGGTGGGACTGCCGCCGCGGTACCCCCGCTCAGCCACAGACACAGACGATCACAAGCAGTATTGACACAAGCATCTAACATCACCAGCTACAGTACAGCATTTGACACTGATGCAAGAAACTAGCGTATATAAGCAGTGGCACTTACGATATCAACCCATTTTAAATACTGGAACATGTAGTCCAGACTGTGCGGAAAACAGTTGCAGTGCACAATGCAAATGACGAAAATAATTGATCTAAAATATCTAAAACTACTAATACTAACCCACAGTAGTTAATTGTTATTAAAGCAAAATCAGAGATAACAATTCAATATCACCAGCTAAGTGTTGGGAATATAATCCACAATCTTGTACGTGACATTCTGTTGACAAATATAGGTCAATACCTGTGGCAGAATTCATATGTAATATGATCTCATATTCATCAAGGTATGTTATCCTTTTTACAGACACCTTAATTGCCTTTTTAGTATCATTATGTGTCACAAGTGATGGAAGCACTGGATAGCTCTTGTAGCCACCACAGACCACGTTCCAAACAGACAGATAGACAGACAGCTATGCTGCAATAAATGTTGCACCGCTACAATATCAGCAGAATTGATACAACTGAGGCACGTCGTCGGCAAGTTATACAAAAATACATCATAAATGAGACAAAAAGCCTAAAAGTGTCTTGTCAGTTCAGCTGATGTCACGAGAAAACCACAGAAAGATGTTGACCGAAGACACTGTAGAACTACAAGACAAAAAACGTGCTATCCTGCTGTGTACAATAAGCAATCTGCTGACTAGATGACATAAAACAAAAGACGCAACTAATACAGATGTTAATTCATTCAGTACATGCAAATGCTACACTGATTGCTGTGAATACTCTCCTGACAATGTAATAAGTGCAGATATCTTGAAATGTAACGTAACAGCAACTGTGATGTGATCAGCATACAACAAATATGCAGTGCTGGGGAGTATCAATGACACATCTAGCTTGATACGAAAAAGTATCAAGTATCGTGACACATTTTTGGTACAGTATTAGTATAAGTATCATCATTGACACATGACTGTGATACATTTACTGGAATTCAGAACTCTTTATCGAGGTTTGCAATTACGGTCAAGAATCACATATTACCAGATGTGTTACCTACTTGAAGCAAACTGTACGTGAGGTTCTTTGTATTATTGTGCATTCATTTTTTGTGTTTTTTTGACCACATGTGTCTTTAGCTTCAACTTGGGGGCTTGCTGAGTTTTTCAAAAGTATCGGCAAAGTATCAAGAATCACAACCCTTTTAAAATGTATCAGTATCATGATACAATTTAGGAGTATCATGCCCAACACTGCAAATACGATTAGATTACGTCTTGTTACAGCTGCAGCAGTTTTACCACTACAGCATGGTGCCAACAAACTGCCGATGAAATATTCCTGAACCTACAAACTGTCACTGCAGTCTAAAAATAAGTTGCCACCTGAAACAGGCAATTCAACACAGGGAGACAATTTCGTTATTTCAGTCGATAACAATTACAACTGACTGACTGGCAGAATCAGTGTTTGCAATTGCTGACTTAGACACAAAATAGTGTAAATAGTTATTTGTTGATAAGTGGAAATGCTCGAGTCAACGACTTGTACTATACAAATCGAATGACAAGAGTCACAAACATGGTTTTGGAAACACTAGTCGATGTATCACAATGTATGCAAAGACACGCATCAGCAGCATATAAAATATAGCTAGATACACAGTAGGCAAAATGGCAGTCACTGGGTTGTTAAATAGGCCACATGTGCTGGAATATATGCATTTTAGACACTCGACGATTTCCTCAGGCCACAGAGAAGGCTCATGAAGCGTGAATGATGTTTCTTGCTATGCTTATTCTCCGGCAAATCAGTTCCACTGCGCCGTAACAGTTTACCGGAAGCCGCAACTTTTTTCTTCTCGTCGTGATACGCCTGCAGCACGCTGATCTTGCCAGACTGTTTGGCCAATCGCGATGCCGTCAGGCCGGCGAGAGTTTTGACACGCGTGTCTGCCCCGGCGGCAATTAAAGCACGCACAACGTCGGGGAATTCGTACTGTGCGGCAAGATGGAGCGAAGTAAAGCCGAGAGAATCACGTGCGTTTACGTTGGCACCGAGATCCAGCAGCACCAGCACTGTGGCAACGTGTCCGTTTTCCGCGGCCAGATGCAGCGCCGTAATTCGTGATCGGCTTCCGAATGAGCGAACAGCTTCAACACGTGATCCAGCAGAGACGAGCTTCATTACGATGTCCACGTGACCGTGCTGAGATGCCACGTGCAGCGGCGTCAGACCGGCGTGGTCGTTGAGTCGTGCAGTGCTGTTCACGTTGGCGTTGTACTTCAGTAGTAGATCAACCATGCCGGCCGATCCCCTCTCAGACGCGACGTGCAGCGGCGCATACCAACCAGCCATTGATGCGTTAACAGCCGCACTACGTTCCAGAAGTGTCTCGGCAAGGTCTAGCTTCTCCTGGTAGACTGCCTGATGGAGTGCCGTCACTCCAGCCACCGTTCCCATTGTCTTGCCGGCGTCAATGTTGGCGCCGGCGTCTAGCAGTGCGTTCAGTACAGCGGTGCTTCCACTCTGCACGGCCAGGTGTAGACAGGTAATACGTCGTTGGTCGCCGGCCGTGGCCTCCAGCCTGACATTACCACCTCGTCTCAGCATCAACAATGTCAGCTCAACATTGCCCTGCTGTGAGGCGTAGTGCAGTGCCGAGTAGCCATTACCAGCCTGCCAATTGATGTCACAACCACGCTCAATCAGCAGCCGAGCGGTGTCGACATGTCCATTGTAGACGGCCTGGTGCAGCGGCGTGATGTTATCTCTGTTCTCCGTCTGTTTCACGGGGTCCAGCCCACAACTCGGCACAAGCAGCAGTGCCGCCACGATGTCACGGTATCCATCCTGCATATCAGGTACACACGTCGCACAGCACATCAAGTTAACATTAGAAGAATGTATTTTACCAAGCAGAGAACAACAGGACTTCCAAGTTTTTTCCGTCAAAAGACGAAGTTTAACATCGTATTTAACTATTTTCGTCACTAATACGAACCTGAATAGTTACTGCTATTCTTAACATGCAACTGTAGCACAGTTATGCTACAGTGTATCAAATTGCCAAATGTTAGGGTGAGCGAGCGTGAGTGAGCAGTGTTTTACGTCCCCTCCAACACAGTATAGGTTATACGGGAGACGGTTTTTACAGGTCATAAGACCCAACCAACAGTATCAAAGTACTGAAGGAGATGCTACAAAGGAAAAAGAAAACAACGAAGACAACTAAATACAGATATACGTAGACAATGTGCACAGAATAAGCACAACAAGTCCCCCAGTCTACACAAATATGGGGCGACTAGGGAACAGCTCCCACAGAGGGCAGGGACGCTAGGCCTGAACGGCGGTGGTTGCCAATGTTAACTTCAATTGTCTGCCAGCAATTACAATGTGGATGGCAACATCTAAACGTTATATTTGTGCTAGTATCTACACTGCAGTTAAAACACCTCCAGGTTGCACTACTACAGTTAAAATTATAATACCATGTTCAAAATTCTTGGCACACCATGCCCAATAAGTAATAAACACATAATAAAAAGTCCTAAACCAGCAGGAACGACCTTACGATGTAAAAAAAGACCAGCAACTGTATCTGCTAAGAACCTGGCTGGCTAGATGTAAAGGAGTGACACCGCTGTGTTTATCAAACGACGCAGCGATATTGACGTCGGCACCATGATGCAACAAAACTTGCACAGTTGCCAGATCACCGTTCTCCACAGCCCAGTGCAGAGACGTATAGCCATCCACCATCACCAGCTGATCATCACCTTGACTACCACTGTCTTCATTACTATCTGTAATAAACATACAGCAGGACAATTAATACCGACAAATGCCAATACGTTCAAAGACACGATAATTCACACCAACAAATGTACTGCTCCGATGGGTCGAAACAATAAGCAACAGATTAGAGCAGCTGTGTCTGCAAGTTTGCTACAGCATACGTCCGCTATAGGGCTGTGCTCGATCGCGATCATGATCGGGATCTATCGTAGAGTTGTCCGGGCGATCGCAGTCGATCACTAAAATTCCTAATCGCGATCATTTACTGACGGGCAAACTGTACCGCTGCAATATCATGCGGCCGGGTGTCAGCAGGAATCCAGGCAATGTCATGACAGCGTTCACCACCGACAGTCTGACAGTCGTGTGCAGCAGGAGAATGAGGGCCGGTGGGAATGGGGGCGGGGGAGATGGACCAGCATAGGTGTCATTCTCTAGTGAAGGCCTTAAAGTGTTGGTGGGCTCCTACAGCTGCAAGCCTATCAATACTGGCCAGGCGACATCAGCTATCAGATTACACTCACGGCCTCTGCTACTGGTAGTGAGTGGGGTACAGACAGACAGATGCGGCGACCGATTCAGACGTCTCTCACGCTAAGTGTGCAAGCCCAGTAACAGATGCCCAACGGCAACGGCCTGATAAAAAACTTTGACAGTAATCACCAGAGGGCACTAACGTCGCGATCATGATCGCGATCAGATCGTGGCATGATGTCACAATCATCGATCACTCAAATGATCCCACGAGCACAGCTCTAGTCCGCTGTGTTGAATTTTCAAAGTTTGAAATTTTTCACATTCGACTGTCACATCCTGATTTCAGTTATATTTCACTGAAATACAACATACTGCGATATAGCGATTATCTTGGATTCTCAAGGTTAGATTTACACTACTGTCACTGTCTCAGATATTGCATCTTCATACGAAATTTTGCAAACATCGGATAATCCGCTACCAAGTTATGGCCAAATATGTTTTCCAGTATGGCGTATGTCTGCCATCTTGAATTTAAAACCTTTTAATTCCGATGTGTGTATCGATATGAAGCAATATCGAGATATTCAGGGCAATATCCCGACCTTAGTCTAGAAACATACAAATGACAGTTGCAGACGTTTTATTTGCACAATACTAGCGCATAACAAAAAATATGTTTGAGTATGTCAGTCTTTGGGCATCTGCTCCTGCCATTCAGTCAATGCTGAATGGCACACACAAACATTACACAATCATCCACACTCATCAGCACAACTCACCAGAGGGCACTTTACAAGCAGCCATCTTCTCAGGAGCGTTGACATCAGCTCCAGCAGCTAACAACCGACGAGCCAGTTCCACGTGTCGACATCGTACTGCACAGTGGAGTGCAGTCTGATTACTGGACTGCCCCGACGTCATGCCAACGTTAACGTCAACACCGTGCTGCAGTAACATCTCAGCGATGTCGACAAATCCTCCGCGTGACGCTACGTGCAGCGCAGTTGCATTATCACTGTCACACGCATTGACGTCAATGTTCGGAGCAGCCAGCAGATGACAGACCATCTCAACATTCTGTTTCATTGCTGCGAGATGCAAGCATGTTACATGCTCCTGGCCAGAGTAGCTCCGACGAGCGTTGACACTTGCCCCAGCATCCAGCAGTGTGGCAACGACAGCGAGGTGATTATTCTCAACGGCATAATGCAGAGGACAGATGAGAAGACCCTTCACATCAGCTGCCAGACTGTCTGTCCTCGCACCATGCAGAAGCAGATCGGCAGCAATGTCAGCACGTCCATGCTTTGCGGCAATGTGCAACGCGGTCATGCCTGCGCTAGTCTTTGCATCAATGTCGACTTCGTGTTTCAGGAAGAGTCGAACTGTCGTGAGATCAGCAAACTCAGCAGCGTCATGTAGAACCGTGACTCCTGTCGTTCCTGTCGACATTGTACGAGTTCTGTACAACAGTGATATCGCATGCTGTAGAAGAACTGTAGCCACATCACAGCCGCGGCTAGTCTGGCAAGCACAGTGTAGAGCCGTTGTGCCATCATCCAAGGCTGCTGTCGCCTCAGCACCCTTAGACAGTAGCCACGACACCAGCTTGGCATCGCCAACATCAGCGGCTAGATGTAGAGGAAAAGATGACGAAGAGCCGTGATGATTAACATCAGCACCAGCATCGACCAGCAATGAGACGACGTCCATGTTTTGACTAACAATGGCAATGTGAAGCGCTGTCTGACCAAGCTAACAAAAACAACACACATAAACAGCTATTAACTGCCACTTGAGCCAAACAAACGGCTTCATCGCTGCTGCATAGGAGACACGCACTGCCCAGGACAGAAGCATTTATTAAATGACCATGAAATGGACATATTTGCTGATCTTGCCTGAATAATGAATCTGTTAAAACACATTAAATGACACCATGTTTCACCAGCAGTCGAATGCAGAGTGAAGCGGCTCAGGCCAGGCTGCTAAATGTTCAACATTCAATGTTTACAAATGCTGTGAGTGCACTAAATAGTATTGCTAACTGCTAGCATATTAACGACGACTGATCACACCTGCAGAACACCACTACGTGTACTGTACTGAGATTCACTGACAATAACTAAACTGTACATAGACACCAGCTTGACTAACTCTAATTTTGGTACATCACAATCTCTGAACGGATATGAACTCCCGTATTGTCCATTTAACTGCTAACGATTATGGTTACAGTTCCAGAAATGCTTGAGGTTAGGCAAGACTCAGGTAATGTAAGACTGCCCTCTAACTCACGAGTATTTTAGCAAAACAGGAAAACTAAAAATAGACGATTAACTGGCGACTAGCAGAGCTATAATGTGAAAAAACAGTTAAAAGCAGAAGCTAATGACTTCATTGCAGACCTGTCCTGCACATCTGTACATTTACCACGAGAAAAACATGTTGGACTTTACCTCACTAATAATGTCAACTGGCATTTCGTCTGTTATGAGCCGCTGTATCTGTGCAATATTTCCACTGCTAACTGCATCAAACCAGTCTTTTATTCTGCTATCCATAGTCGTCTTTCGTTCTTCTTTTTCACTAACACAAAATACCCAGACAACAAATACAACCACTGTGGAAGCATGGCTAGTAGTAATGATAGAGGAAGACTCGAGATAATTAAACATGTAAAACTGACTGTCATTGGTGTATCTAAGCGATGCCCTTCTCAAGACCATAATCTAATGGAGAAATAACTAAACTAAAAAATTAGGAAAAACGACAAAATTAAATACATGGTGATAAGTTCAGATCGGCAATATTATCCTAGTCGGCAATTTTTCGATTGGTTCAGATCGCCAGTGACAGCAGACACAGTAATGTCGGTGGTGACTTCAGTTCAAACCGCAGGCTTTCGGTTAGACTTAGGTCTGGGTACCCGGTCAAAATGGCGACAAGTTTAAATGGCAACAGGTCATAACGGCGACAGCAAAACGGCGACAGCCAAAAAGGCGACAAATAATTTGGAGCCAAGTCAAAACGGCGACAACAACTAATCCAAAACGGCGACAAATAACACCTGTGTTTCTGTAATAGCAAATCGCATAATGTGCCTATACAGTGTGTAGAGTTACAACAGTGCAAGTCATAGGATACAATACAAAGACCAATGAACCCACTGTATTGACGCGTCACGTTAGAGATGAACTACAAAGCGCTAGAAAAGTGGAGCCACCCTAAATGATTTCTTTTTTTAAGTCGACAAGATGGCAGGACTCGACCGACTCGTTATCCATGCTCAGTAGGCCCCTGTCTTGTAAAGCTGACTGTGTCCAAAGTATGCAGTGAATGCCGATCACACTAAAACATGACGAACCGACGGGCCGGACGACAGGTCAGAATGAATGGCGAGCGACTGGCCAGACGCCCGCAACACGCGTGCGTGGGTGGGTGGCCCGCCGGCCAAGACGACGAGCCGCCAGGTCAGACAACCGGCGAGCGGGAATGTCCCGTCGATGCCTGTCACAGTCATGCAGTCATCTCTGGAAGATTGTATGTGTTGTCTGCCAGCTGTTCAAGGAGGACGTGATTACGATGGCCTATGGTTCCGCGTGACGCCTGGGCATTTCCTCTGACGAAACTGGTCTCCGGACACCATTATATTAAAACTGTTCATTTTTGGTTAAAATATAATGGCCTTGCAAAAGACAACAAAACTGATTGAGGGTGGTCACAGTAGTCTTCAGGACTATAGGCCTATATGTTATTACTTTTACGTTTTGCATGTTTTTTAACGTTTTTTCGACATCCAAAAAGTCTTTACTTTTTACTTTTTTGCCATGTTTCGTACGTTTTCTCGAACTATAATATAGTCTATAGTCAGGGTTCTCACTTTCTGGAATTGTCAGTGGTTGTATATCGCGCGTGTTGTCGCGAGTTGTAGCGCTGCTATTACAGTAACAAAAGTAACAGTAAAAAACATTAAAAACGTGTTACTTCCTTACTTTTCACAGAATTCTTTTGCGCTGATTTTCACTAAATATAGTCAGCATTAACACAAATGTAAGTTTGTGCGACAAGTAAACACTCAAATTTACGACGGGGACAAACCAGTCTCCTGGCCGTCGTCTGGCCCGTCGCCTTCACTCCTAAGTTCGGCCGGCAATTACGTGGCCCGTCGTAAACGGGAGCATGGGAGGGAGTGACCCGTCGCCTCCTAATGCCGACGGACCGGATGACGGGCCATTATCCGTGACCCGTCGTCCGGCCCGTCGTGTTTTAGTGAGACCCGTGAATGCAGTGTGGACGCACCGTGAATGAGTGAATTGGCAAGACTGTCAAGCCCAGGACGTCTGTTCCTTTGCCCTACCTGATCTCTAGCCTACCCTACCGCAGATGGTTTAATTTAGATGGCGAAGGTGCACTAGAACGGTAGCCCCCTAACGCTTACGTCATTGAGGTCCACTCATACACAGTCACACTCATTATAGGGTTTGTCGCCGTTTTGACCATGAACGGTGACTGCACTCCGGTGTGAATAGGCGGTGTTTGTTTAAGAACACGCCCTGTGGAGTGCTAATAAAGCCGTTCTTTTTGTTTAATATACTATAGTTGTTTTCGAGACAAATTAAGACAACTATTCACAATAATTACCTAACTAAACAAATATGCCTTCTATTATTCAGCCATTGTTTAACTTCCGGTTTTCGCAACGTCTGCATGTAAAAGGTGAAAGGAATATGAAATTAACATGATGTGCACCGAAACGAAACTACCAGGATCATTGTGGATTTGTGGCACTTTGAAATGCCAGAAAAGCCAAATTTGACATTTCCGAAATTCATAATCAATAGGAGGGCCCTCATAATCTTACAATATGGATGTGAAGTTGTGAACGGTAAGCAAGCAAGCAAGCGCGTATTTTATTGCAAGCTAGCAGCCAGCCTTTCGTGAATATCGAATGCTTGACGTAACATACATAAATAGCTGCATAGCCTGGGTGGGCATAGCAAAGCAAAAGGATATACTATAAGCCCATGTCTTACTCTGAAAAATCAACTATATTACTTTACTTTTACTTAATTCCAGTTCTGGTGATCGCTGCACGCTTGTGTTCCTGGAAGTACCAATGTTTATCAAGTTTGTTTTAAAATAAATAATCTGTTTGTGCTGTAACAATGTCTTTGTTATGCCGGGTTCACACTAGGGAGGCATGCAGGCTGCATGCAGGCTGCATGCGTCCCTGCATGAAGGCTGCAGTACGAGCGTACGCAGCTTTCATACGCTCGTATGCAGGCTGCATACGAGCGTATGAAGCCTGCATACTGGCGTAATGCGTCCTGCATTACGCCGGTATGCAGGATGCAGCATGCTGTAGCATGCTGCACGACGCTCTTATGCAGGTTGCTGCAGCCTGCATGCAGGCTGCAGCAACCTGCATACGCCCGTATGCAGGCTGCAGCCGGAATCACTAGGATGCATACGATTGCATTTTGAAAAATACACGTGGTTGGTGAAATGATGTACGCCACGGCTAGACTGCCCACCGCATGCAGTTCCGACTTGCGTGGAGAACGTTATAATTTCGTCATCATGTCCAATTCATATAGAATACTAATCTCATCTGCTATACTGCTGAAGTATAATACGGTAACATTACGCCTATGGCGTGGTCGGGCCGTAGTCTTCGATGTGGGCGTGCAGTTTGTCACTAAACTTTTCCCCGATATGGTATAGAGTTATCTTATGTGTATATGCTGTCTATGGCCGCGCCCAGGGCCAAGCAATGTCTGGGCCGCGCTTATGGTAAGTAATTAAGTAAATAAGTAGGCCTAGTTATATTTTTATAATACCATATTCGAGAAACAGTGTGACCTAGCTGATTCGCCGTGTCCCGGCGGTATACATGTACACGAACGTCATTGAATTGTTCC
>Ga0056129_1000518_pt1 | contig 10368 bp, 7 predicted proteins | sample WorMetLIZISLAND1_FD_71118 | JGI IMG/M metagenome (GOLD analysis project Ga0056129, IMG submission 71118) | Marine gutless worms symbiont microbial communities from Max Planck institute for Marine Microbiology, Germany - Olavius loisae LIZARD... ...
GTAGTTGTACCATAATGAAGCAGAAAAGTAGGAAGAAAGTCAAAGAGTGGGTACGACAATGCTGCATTGGCCAGCAGCTCGTCAATAGCATAGCAGAGCTCTGATGTTTTATGGTCTGTGAGTGTAATCAGTTGTCTATGCATTTGACAACTTTTTAGCAGAAGAGAAAAGGGATTTCTGATATTGTTGCTAACTATGACAGACGACAAGTTGTTGGTTGAGTATTATTGATATTTTGACTGAGGTTTATTTTTACTTAATTACCACTGGATTGATCTTTGCTAATAACAACTGTGCATCAGTTAGTTGCCTATTCATGTGTCATTTCAGACTTGTATCACTGCTGGTTTTGCTCTTTGAAGCACCAGTATGCTGCCAGTTCTTCAACTACGCCAAGGCACTCAGTGATTTTGCTGATCGACGGTCGTATATGCAGAAGGCATTAATCTACGTCGGGTCAGTCATTATTCAGTTTCACTTATATTAAACTTATATTATGTTCACTTATTATTATTATTCCTTAAATTGTGGTGTGGAAATTTTTGTGGATTTTTAATGTTACTCACCACACCACAGTGGCTGTGTTATCAACAACACTTGGCTGAGTTCTGTTACAGATGCGAGCTGGTCCAACAGTTTGCGGCACAGTGGGTATAGCTGGCAGGAGGACAGTGGTTGCCTTCTTCCATAGTATCCATTTGACCACATCTGAGCTATGGTCTGGTCAGGAGCAAGAGGGAATATTGCAAAAACTGCTCTCTAGTAGTGGCATTGTGTAGCTTTCTGTAGTTGCACAGTCATTTGAGCAGCTCACAGGTTTTGTCTACCAGGTTTGGCTTCATCTCACTAGGTTCACTCACTGTGCTCAGATTACTTTGTGTGTGTTAGATTATTTTCTTGTATTGTATCTGCATGCATGTTGTATTATTGTAACATGGTGATGTGAGCCTGGTTAGACTGAGGCCTGTCTGGATGACTAACCACCCTCCTTCAGTGCTTTGACACTGTTGGTTGGGTCGTCAGACCTGTAAAAACCGTCGGCCATATAACCTATATTGTGTTGGTGCAGACGAAAAAACCATGCTCAGTCAATCAATCAATCAATCAATCTTCCATAGTATCAATCTTGCTCTTACCCCAAGATTGGCTGCCTGATGTCAAGCATGTTAACAACACTAGCTGTCGAAGATTGTAGACATCCGTGCAATAGACACCTAATATGGCTGACCGGGGTTGTGTTGGCCGTGATTGGCTGACTGACCAATTACGGACTTCTGCTTTGTTGTGATTGGTCGTCAGGACATTGCTGCTGCAGCTAAAAATAGATATCCTCGTCTGCCATATTAACTGGCAGCTGCCAGTGGTCAAAACTTTTTGCTTTTACACTATTGGCCAGTGCGTTATCCATAAGAATATGTACATATATCTGTGCTTGGTACATCTTCTGCGTCAGTATAAGATCCACATTTCAGTGTAAATTACCTACCAACGTAAACTAACCCGCAAAATCATCTGCACCCGTACAGTTATTTGCGATAGATGGCATCCTTGATATTTAAGTACTGTCATTTTTTAATCTAATTTACATGGGGTTCATGTTGGGAGTGAACAATACCCTGTTGATATTGCTTCTATGACGTCCCTCTTTGTTGCTCGTGTTGTGCCAATACAGATCTGACTCTGTTACTTACTAGTTCACAGCAAGTCATTGGTCTGTCTGTCTGTCTGTCAGTCACACCTGCTGCTGCTGTGTGTCTGCAGCTTGTCCATTCCTCCCGTTGGACTGTGCTTCGGGTTCATGAGACTGATCGGTTGTGGTCTGATCTTTGCAACTGGCGTCTTGTATGGACTAATGGCTCTTGGCAAGAAGTAAGATCACGGCTGTGCTGCTCACGTCTATGTTTTGAATTGCATTTGTCCGATACATTCTGCTGTTCATTTTCGATACTTATGCTCTCTGTAAGTAAGTAAGTAAAAGTAGATTTATGTAGCGCATGTCATTAAGAAAACCTCTGATGTGTGTCTGTATTATGCTGATATATATTTACCATATAACTTTAGATACAAGCGACTGAAGCTAGATCTCGCACACAAGCTGGGTGCTGTGTTAAAGCTTGGCATCTAAACAGAAACCAAGCTCTCGGATACATCTCAAGAAATTGATTAGTCTTAATTCAAGCTGTACGTCAGGTGTACATAATTGTCTAACATCATTGTATAAATGGCTAATAGGATGAAATGACAGTGATACTGGAGACAACAATGTCCACGGATTTAGTGCCAGAATGAGTATAGACTTGATTTAAAGTTAAAGTTAAAGCCCAGGTAAAGTTCTTAATGAAAATCCGTCTCAGAACTGCAGGGTGTCGCTTGCCATATGGGATCACACAATGTTACTTGCCACCCGACAAAAGCAAACACACCCCACCTTAACCCCAGCTGGTGAAGGCTGGTACTCGATTTACCTACCCCGGAGGGGTGGAAGGCTGAGTTGACCTAGGTGCCTGATAACGCACAGACTGGGAATCAAACTCATGACTGGTAGGTCGGAAGTTTGACGCCCTACCACTGCACCACTGAGACACCCAAGATTTAGGCTGATGGAATTCGAGCTACTTAGAAGGAAAAACACACATGATAGATGCTGTGTTTTGGATAATTGTCTGGTCCGGAAAGATAGCCAAAGTTCTCAGCCACTTGTACTGATCGAAGCCGAGGAGAAATTGATGGAGAAGGAGGGTGTTTTCTGCTAGCTGTTACCCGTTATTTAACGGAGTACATCTGTAAATAGTTATTACTGAGAACAAGAAGATGTGAAATAATATCATTGAACTGTCAGTTACTACTAATAATGGTTTTATTAAATTGGGAAGAAATGATCAAATTAAAAAGCATTACTCTGTTACCTTGTGTGTGTTAGATTATTTTCTTGTATAATATCTGCATGCATGTTGTATTATTGTAACATGGTGAGGTGAGCCTGATTAGACTGAGGCCCGTCTGGATGACTAACCACCCTCCTTCAGTGCTTTGACACTGTTGGTTGGGTCATCAGACCTGTAAAAACCGTCGGCCGTATAACCTATACCGTGTTGGTACAGACGTTAAACCATGCTCAAAGCTCAGTCAAACTGTTGGAGTTATGATGTTACTGTGTTTGAAATTCGTTGTAGCTAGTGTAAAATTTATTCATGTGAATGAAGTAATCCTGACTTTGTAGAGCCGATCGAGAAACAATGATGGCTCGGGCTACTGCCAAAGAGGACAAAGTCAACCTGGTTCATGCTGGCCAATGAATTGCTCGCTGTACATTATCATTGTAAACTTCTGTAAATAATGTTGTATTTGTGTCCACCGTGTAAGAGGACCACCTGAACTACTTGTGGTATATTGGATCTGTGAGTCTGAAACGTGCCATCTGGTGCGTTCGTTATCTGTGGAACTATTGTCAGCGTCAGTTCGCTGCAGTATTAGCCGCTGTGACTTAATTCTGGTTTATTCATCTGAAGGTTGTGTTATCAATCTACTTTTCAAAAAATGTTTTTCCTCATTTGCTGTACACAACAAACTGATGTTGCCAACTAATGCTGGCGTATTTTTTATGATCATCTGTGCTCCTCGCTCTAGCTCTAATTCCATGTATTTTATGTACTAACTCTATCCCGTGATACGTCAGTGCCTTGTCAAGCAGTATTTTTCAGTATAACATTTTGGTTTCTTTATGTAGTTCGGTGATAGTATCACTGGAATGTTATTATCATTAGTGAACTGCTGTTTAGTAAAACCTGCACAGAAGCTGTTAATTTCTGAGTAGTTTGAGATCGAGGAGCAACGCATTGTTTGCCTCCCTGCATGAGTTACTGCGGCATTGTTTTATTCTTGATGTTGTTTACCGACAATTTGTGTGACTTGTGGGAACTGTTCACAGGGTTGATTAGCATATTTCTGTATCAGTTTCAGTATCACAAAATGTTTGTGTGTGTATGTTTGTGTTTTTGCATTGCATGAAATATTGTTAGTTGTTTAAATATGTCTACGTTATTTTTTTGTTCATTAGTTATGATCCAGTTTCGATTGAAAGCCATTTGTTATACCACCTATAACATTTAGCCTATATCACTGTGTTAAGATCTTTTTTTTAAATTCATTAAATGACATTTTAAATTTGATGGTACGATGTAATAGGCAGTATGCGCTGTGTAATATCACATCAAGTGTTGTTAACTACACATACTGGCTTATCGAAGATATTCACAATGTTTTGGTAAATTGATTACAAAACATGCAGCGGCTACGTCATATGACTACATACACAATACTCTGTTACATATGATAAGTTCAGCAGTACATGCATTAAAGCAGCATAGTGGAATATACTAGACAGAATAGAGGATTAAATCCACAGCTCGTCAACAATAACTAACAAATACATGTATATATGTTATCAAATCAACTGTTACAACTACATATCTGTCATTGTTACGCAAATGACAGTAATATACATGTGGAGGTTCAGCATGTACTGTACATTTGATGTGATAATTTGTATGAATGGGAACGGTTGAATCACGTGATTTGATATAAATATCTATGTGATATCTGTTGCTTAGCTGTTGTTCACTTTCACAAAACTCTCTATGGTCAGTTCACTGTCTAGTGTCTAATCACATACTGTGTCTGCTGTTATTTGAGAACTAAATGGTTATCAACATTTGCAACTGTTGAAAAGTTTACCCAATTTTTAAACTGAGGTTAGGTACTATGCTCGGGTATGTTATCATTACAATTCCGTTTGTCTTCTGTAATGCTCGTACATAGTAGCTAAATGGCAGTTTCACCTTCTGACAGCTTATGGGCACTTTGTCCAGACATATACAAACAAATTCTTGAGAGTTTCAGGTGATCTGCAATTTGATGTAAGGGTGTATCCATACATGTGTCGCACTTAATTCTCAGCTGGCCAACGTGTGTAGTCGATACTTTAGTCAACTGAACGTCCAACGGCGAAAGTTTCTGACGAAAAAGCAATTGCAACTCGAGTCCTATCATAATCTATGTCGCAACGGTGATAGAAACTGTCTGGAAATTCTAAGTGTTCTGCGGCGGTTCTAAACAGACTACGGTAGTTATGGAGATGTTGCCAGTGCGACGAATGGACCAGGCGCGCCTGGCTGTAGAGCGATCTACTGGCGCGAATTGTCGTCGTCAGCGTCGACGACCTCACAGGCGATGTTCTTGATGTACTGCGAGCCGCCTTCGTTCTCATTCCAGTCGCCGTATCGCCAGACCAGTCGGCCTCCACGACCTCCTTCCACCGTCGCCTACAGACATCCGTATCACACTCGCACAGAGCTTATTCACCGATATACTGCTGCCGCTGCAGTTAATCATAGCGCTTTTATATGCGCCGCTACACACCATTTGTAGCAAACAACCCCGTCTACCAGCAGCGATGTTAAATCGGGCTGAATATATAGGCTGATGCCAGTATCAGGATCATAGGTGCAAGTTTTTCATCGTTTACCATTTACAGAAATTTGACGCCAAGGTCGTTCAGTATACAGCAATTGGATTTTCGAAATTTAAGCCTACAGGGTGGCACAGAAAATAATTACGTTCATGTCTGTGTTCGTGAGATTAAAACAAGAAGATGCACGGCCAGATGGCCGCTGCGATATGCGGCCGTCCCAGCTAATTAAAGATTACATACGAAATTTCACATTTTAGCCTACGTTGACATTTACACGTAGTTACAGCTGGTTCTTTATGAATTTGCACCAGAAAGACACGCATTCATTAAAACTCCAGTTTCTCGTGTCTCCACTAAATTTGTTAGTTTCTACGTCTTTCTGATTTCGAGTAAATCGCAGACATACGGGACGGACGGGGTGCAACGCTTTATCTGGCCCCTTAATCTAGCTGTATTCAACACTTTACATGAACAGTCTGTGCGGCACACAGAAAGTGCAGCTAGGCTGTCTCTGAAAACCGCGGGCGTTACTTGCGCAAGCGTTGTGCCATCTGTACGACAGTGCAGCCTCTATCTGTAGGTTATAGTACATGCCGTAGCTGCATTGCATACCAAGTTAGAATGCGTTTGTAAGATATACGAGTACACCGGTGTCAAAATTAGGCTACAACAACATTCAATTGACCTTGACTTTAGCGATGTCCACTGTAACATTCCCTATACCTCCTTAATCGTTTCTGAGATACTGGTCACTGGTCGAAAGTCGCAAGTTCTGGTATCCACCGATATTTAACGTTTTGGGCTGAGACGTAATTTCGGAACTAGGTTCTGAGAAAACGAATAATAGGGCTATACTCGGTGAAGGCATTTCGACATGTTTAGCCAGTTTGAGTCAATGCCGGCGCGTGACCGACACACGGGCGGACAGACATCTTGAGACAGCATAGTCAGCGCTGCAGTATGCACAGCATCGCGCGGTAAAAAAGGCGACAAGACAAGGCGATCAATCGCCGCGACGATGAGGTTGTGTTTTGTATTCAATAGCTGAATGTCTGCGATTAGAGAGGATCTGCCTACCGAGCTGTGTTTGCCGATCCTCTTGTTAGGCGCCTGCAGCTGTATCATGGCAGCGCAAAGTCCAGTAAAGTCGGTCGTACGCAGCGGGTTGTTGTCGTAGTTGAGGTACTGACCGTCCACCCTACACCAAGTACAAAACAATCTACGACCGACTGAAAAAAAGACGAGCTTATGATGTGTAAATTTAGTGAAAATATTTCCCGTGCATTTTCAGATGAAAACTCCAGAACTTTCAGCAAAGCCTCCGTAAATAAGTAACTGGGACTCTGCGCTCACTGGTTTTCAGTTTCAGTTTTATCTTTTTAATTATTATTTTCTGGTCATATGCCAATGATCATAGGAAACAATACGATAAACTAAAACTGAAAACCAGTGAGCACAGAGTCCAGGTTACTTATCCGTGGAGGCTCTGCTCAAAGTTCTTGAGTTTTCATTTGAAAATGCACGGTAATATTTTCATTCATTTATTTTCATTCATTCACTTCTTTAATGCATTGCTGTTACAGTATAGATAGACTGAATTTACAAATTATAACTAAAGCTCTCTTTTTAAGTCCTGTGCTGGTATTATGCCCGATTTTAGTAGGTTTGGTGACTTATCTCAAATTTCTGATGTCACTATTGATAGCACGCATGGTGGAATGGACAGCTCTGCCGGATGGCAGGTACAAGGAGCAGGTCTTGTAAGCACTGCAGTGACCGTACAATCCTTTTTAAGAGTGCAAAGTTACGTAAAAAGAACCAGAGCATTGTATTCAATATGCACGTGACCACTAGCACTGTAGCCAAGCAGACCTCACCTAACATCCATGCAGTTTTCACATAGTCACGTGATGTTCCAGGGCATGATCGGTCAAAGTGCGGGAACCTTCTGTAACAGAATCTTATGTAAGCTATAGGACTTCACTGTAGAGATTGGAGTCGCTTTAGTCCGACACGACGTGCATAGTTCATTTGTGCGTTTAGTTATTGTGTAGGCCTATTGAACGTTAAATAAAGCATTATAGCAAGCTAGTTCCCACTTATTCTACAGATGCCGTTTACCTTCTAACATCATGTCCTCCGCACAATATTATGCGGAATGCTTCAGCTAAATCCGAACTTTCGACAGCCTTGAGCCTTCTGTTCTCGTTGTAATGGTCACCCAGTGTGAGGGCTGCATAACCACGTATAGCAAGATTTGGCATGCACGAAGACAGACAGTGGTGTATTACGTGATGCTGTAGCAGACATAATGTGTGGCTTGCGGCAGACAGCAGTGGTCTCGTGGTTGAGGTGCCCTGTCACACGTCACCTTGCGTACAGACACAATCATCGTTGCGTTGAAACTTGTCCCGTCACCTGAACATATTCAACGTAAAGTCGCCAATCAAGATCAAAAAATCGCTTTTTTCGGAAAAAAAAATCAAATGTGTGACGGTGTGGCCATATGATTATACTCAGTTGGAACTTTTCTTAACAATTTTAGCGTCAAAATACTCAAGTCTGTAAGCTATAAAAAGACATAAAAAGTACATAATTATAGTGCTAGAAAACATGTCACGTAGCTCGACGAACATAGTGTGCACCCGCCGGGCGGCCCGGCTCGGTGGGGTGGTCACGGCATCACGGTAACCTGGCGAACAAATAATTTGAACTCAAAACAAAATAACGTTTGTTTCCACTTCTTTCCAGTCGTTCGCCATTCTCCAGCTTAATCTGTTTGATATACTTCGATTCGCAGATTTGACAAACTTTGAAAATTCGTATCTCCATCACGAACTTTTGGAATTTTGCAAACAGATTTCGTCGTTAAATTCAGCATGCTTTTCTGTGTCAGATGCTGTATAGATATAGGGCCTAAACGAAAACAATTCGCTTCGCTATTTGTTCTTCAAAAATCAGAAGGTTTGACGCCTATACATAGCGGATAGCTTTGACAGATGTCGCATGAGACTCCCAAAAGGCACACCAATGACAGTTGTTATAAAGGCAGCTTGTATGGCGATTCGTAAAGTAAGAGCTACAGTCCGCTGACAAAGTGAAAGTTAACAACCAGTGACTGGCACAACGGTGACACTTGTGAGTGACAGACAGGCGGACAGGCGGACACTGCGATAACATATTTAGCGCATATCCGTAGCATCATGCGTGGAATACAGACAATTTTGCTTTGTTGAAACTGCTTTCAATTTTTAACCGACCGTACTAACGGTCGAGCTTATGCTAGTGTTGCGTCCGTCTGGCGTCTGTCCGTCTTTAACGTTGTATTGTGGCTAAACGGTGCGTCCTAGAGCAAAAGTTACTATTGACAGCCTAAAGAAAGTCGCATAAATATGAGAAATCGATTGGCACCAAAATTAATGACCTTGGCCTTTGTTTAGAGACCGTTTTTAAGGTCATGTCAACCATTGTGTCACATTCGCCATTGAATATCTCAGAAACCGTTAGACATAGAGGCTTGGTTCCAAAGGACCACCAATAGGAAATGGCCTATGTGGAATCGAATGGTCGCGTGATCGATGACGTCACGTGACTCCTTTAAATACGCTTCGAGCCCAATATCTCGAAAACTGCTGGAGATGCTATTTAGCAACAATCGCTAATTAGTCTGCTGCTATCCCGGCACCGGTAGTTTTCACACTGTTATGTCTACCACGGACTTTCCTCCATAGGCCTACATGTATCTCTCTACTGGTTCCAGCAGGAGATTTGGGCCACGTGATCGTGCTGTTTGGAGTAGTTCTACAGTTTCAGTTTGTGTCGAGAACAGTCGAGACTGTATTTAACTCGGCAGCCTGTAGTAAACACTGATGAACTCAGCCACGTAGTGATCATTGGCTGCCGTCGTTGATAACAGAAGCTGTTTACCCGTCCTTGAGTCGCGATGGCCGGGCTACTGCTGGTGCTGCTGTATAGCGACTGATATTGCATTTACGCGGTTGGATAAGTGCCAAATGTCAGTCAGTCAAGAGTCAAGTAACGACGTCGGATCTTGATTCTCACGGACCTAGTCGGTGTTACTATACACGATGTACATAAATGTAGGACACTAGCTGTTATTGATAACATCAACAGCCGAGCAGCGTTACGGTAGTTCACAACAATAGGCCTATTTTCATCAAATTTCGACTGCTGAACAGGGTGAACGAAAATTACGTGTGTGAGAGACCTTCCCTAGCTCCCGCCCTCCTAATCTCCAAGCTTTAAAGGGTTTCAAGCTGGAAATAGATTTAGTATATTATTAAAGATTACTCTCACCTTACAGAAAGTGGTAAAATATTGTTATGTGCTGGATTGCCAGTCACGTAAATATACAGGGCAATGAGAGGGCTGACTCTGCAGCCAATTCTGCTCTAATTTTGCCAATTACCAGCGTGAAAATTCCAGCAAACGAATTTATTCTTCGCATTTCACAGTTTTGCCTGAAAGAACAGCAGAATATTTGGAACAGTTGTTGCAATTTAACCGAACGTTGGTTAAATAATACAACACTGTAAATACATGTCCCAGTCTCTCCGATGATGCAGCGATCATGAACAGGCTACGAATCGGTCACATATCTCACACATGCTCTCTTCTACTCACTGTTGAGCACATACTTGGTGGATTGTCCTAATTCTTGGACACTATCCAAGACAGATTGTTTACGTTCTCTCCACCTTTTTAAGCCAATTGGGATCTCTTTGATACACTGAAAATGATTCATTGTTGATTTTTTTCAAAGAAACCCATTTTTAGCCGACCGTACTAACGGTCGCGCTATTGCTACACTGTTGCGTCTGTCGTCTGTCGTCTGTCTGTCTGTCTGTAACGTTATGTATTGTGGCTAAACGGTGCGT
>Ga0056129_1000519_pt1 | contig 10351 bp, 10 predicted proteins | sample WorMetLIZISLAND1_FD_71118 | JGI IMG/M metagenome (GOLD analysis project Ga0056129, IMG submission 71118) | Marine gutless worms symbiont microbial communities from Max Planck institute for Marine Microbiology, Germany - Olavius loisae LIZARD... ...
AAACAAGCTGATTGGTGTCGACGACATTGCACTTGCCAATATTGCCGAGCTTTATCACGGTAAGTCTGTCTTGTTTCTCAGCTGACCAGAATGCTGTAGTCTTACTGCTTGCCCAGGGAACATTCCGGACTTAATGTATACTAATATAAGCCACATCTGTATGAATCTGTGAAGTATAACAAAGCTTATTAAGTAAGTAAGGGATTTATATAGCACCAAAGTCTAGAGAATCAGTGTGCATTATGGGGGCCGCTAGGGGGCAAGAAAGGCTGACTGAAAGGCGTCTTAATATGACATCTTAAAGAAGAGTATGCTTGGGATTGACGGATGTGAAGAGGCATACAGTTACATATTTTTTGGAACAGAGATGCGCAAAGCTCGAACGCCAAATGAAAGGCTGGTGTGTCGCTGAACAGAAAGTAAGTGATTGGCAGATGAACGCATGGACCTTGCAGACTTGTGATATTGTAAGAGATCGGTGAGCTATGGTGGATGACCAGTATTAAGAACTTTGTAGACTAAGAAAGCAAGCTTAAATTGGATTCGCCATTCGATGGGAAGCCAATGAAGTTGCATAAGAAATTCAGTAGATGTGAGTGGAGAACGAGAAAATGCAGCATTACGACTCTGGTAAGTGGCTGCTGTATGTATTGAAGACGAGATACTTGTGTGGACAACCAAACAGTACAGAATTAGCATAATCAAGACACGACGAGACCAAAGCAGAAGCAACAGAAATGGCCATGGTATGATCCATAGATAAGCGGATTTGCATAAAGGAGCGTATGTGATAGAAACAAGACTTGAATGTTGCCTTAATGTGGGTCCCATAGTGAGACTAGAGTTGATTGTATCTAAAAACTGGATTTCTGAATCGTCTAGTCTAACAAATGTGAGACGATTCATAGTTTTTAAGCGCTATGCCGAAGAGAATGGTAGCAGATTTGGTGAGGTTAAGTGCCGTGCCATTTTCGCAGAACCAGACATGAATGGAGCTCAAGCAAGGCTGGTGTGTGCTTACTTTATTGCGGTAATTTAGGGATGACAGAGTGACATAGAGTTGCATGTCTTCTGCATACTGCTGCTGAAGGACCTGATGGGATTGGGCAGTAGTTGACAGGGGAGAAGTATACAAGGAAAAGAGTAGTCGCCCACTGACAGATCCTTGAGGTACACCGACAGTGCATGAAGTCATAGAAGTAAGATTCAATCCAAGAATTAACGACACCAGAGACACAAGAAATCCGCTTTAGTAAAGTAGCGGGGTCGACCACGACCATTAGTGATTAGTGTGGCATTGACTATGGCTGACTTGTCTAGTTAGCTGATGATTAATCCTTGCAGGCACTTAGATTAAGATAACACATTTCTGATTTTTTTTCTGATATGTAGCTGCTAATTTTTGCACCAGTATAGCTGCTTTAAAAATACATATTTCTGACTTGCTATGCAGATTAGCTTCTTGGCCAGCACTTGGCCAGCACTAACTACAGATTACAAAGCTGTTTATAGAGAAACCATGCGCTGTTTGTGCATCTTTGCATGGGTCGTCAGCAATAGCCGAGTTTCTTGTCTGTGTTGCTAGTTTCCAAGCACAAGAAGAGAAAGTTGCTTCCTGGTGCATCAATAGACGATGTAAAGCGATTGGAAATATACTGCAAGGTGACATGTCTTTAACGAGATTATGTGTGTCTTAGTTGCTAACACTTTCAGCATTTCTTTCATTAGCCAGCTAATGACGGACACAAGCCTGACTTCAGACACTGCCAGAGGTCTTGTTTTAATGAAGTGTTAGCCAGATGCCTAAAGGCTAAGTAAGTAAGTAAGTAAGTGGAGGTTGTTATGCCCGGACCGGCAATGCATTACAAAAGTTTATAAAAACAGTTAATCAGTCATTAAAACATAAGTGGAATGAATATGTTTAAATTCATGTCTTATCTTTTTCGTAAGGTTTTAGTCTTGAGGCTGTTAGACATTTCGTGTTAGTTTGTGGCTCTGACTAAATGTAGAAAAACTATCGTTTGTCACTCATGTTAATGGCAATATCACATCACACACATGAAACAGCAAAAGTCAGATAAAGCCTTATTATCACATAGCCCATAAACTTATTAAAATGAAAGGAGTTTGTGTTTGCTGTTTTTTTGTAGCTTGTGTTTCCTGGTTTCACCAAGTGCCTCTTAAAATGAATGATGGTTAGACCCCAATTTTTTTTACTTTTGTGCCATTTTCCTTACAAAATGGGCTTCCATAATACAGAGGGTTATTTGAAATCTGAAACTGACTTGTTTATCTACTGGTCAATGACTCACCTGCATTTTAGCCAAATGTGTAGAGGTTTGACAAAAATCTGATATAGAGATTCACTGCAAGTTTGAACAACGGTTTACTATACAGTTTTAGACCAGTAACTCGTGTCTGAGAAACTATGCAAGAGAGCACACAGTTATTATATAACTCTAATAAGAAATCACATCTAACTGTGCGATCTCTGATGACCTGGAGTGACCTTGAAAGTCATTGAGCAATTTTAAACAGTTCTTAAATCATTGTCTTGGAGAATGTCGTTCATCTGTGATGAGCCTACCAGCCAGTAGACTAGAAGAGAAGGGTTGTAATTTTAACTACTTAACTTTGGTGAATGACTGTTGGTAATCATATTTCTAATATCAAAGCTGCAGGAGATTGGGTGACTGGCGGGTTGGGAATTGACTCGTTTTCTGCCAACATTCTAGTTCCTATAAACTCTGTTTATATTTATTTTAGGATTTTCGGTTTCACATGTTTTGCTTTCATCGTGCTCTTGGCTATGATGTGAAAAAGGTTTGTTGGTTTGTTTTTCGTCACGTATTGTTTGTTGCATTCTTTATGATTCAACAGGTTAAATAAAACGAATTTGAAACTGCTACAGTGTTCATTACAGTCAGTGATATGTTGCTTACTGAATACTGAAATTTAAAGAATTGCTCATTCATGCATTATGTGTGAGATTTTATGGTAGCCTACTTTTTAATTGTCATATATTTGGCTTGCATGCATCTTGTCCGTGCTGTAGTTAGGTGTGAAAATATTTCACATCTGGATACCAACACACTAATTTGGATATTGTTAAAGGACTCTCTACACTGCAAGACAGCCAAGAAAGAAGTAGTTTAGGCACTTGCTTGTACTGGGTGGGCCAAGAACTGCAATTTACTTTTATGCTAAGTGAAAAGGCATTATAAGACTATTTACTAGCAGGCATATTTATAGCAAATAATATAATAAATTGATATGTACTGGTAATATCTACTTAGGAGCTATCTTGCCATGCAAGCTTATGTGACCACTAATCCTATTTTAAAAAATTACCAGAGCTGCGAGTACTAGCATCATTGTGAAACAGCCCTTAGTCATAGATGTAAATATTGTTCTAGATACCATACTGGCCAATCCTGTAATAGCAAAACTTTGAATCCACTGATAGGATGAAAAAGCTGCCGACTGATATGATGGATGGTTGGGTGAATGCACCTCATTGGTTGGATGAGGAGTTCTGTTTTTAGCTGCAGAAGCAAAGGATTGTGGGATGCCATGACAACCAATCACAACAAAGCAGCAGTCCATGATTGGTCACTGGTCAGTCAGCCTCTGTATGCCTGGAAGCCATATTTATTGGCAGATTAGCACACCCTTGAAATGGTTTCACTTTCGGCAGCTGGTGCCAACTCTGTGCTTTTAGTAGTGTGAGTCAATGTTATCTGCAATCTGGCTGTTAAGTTTTTAGTGCACGACAGTATATAGCATATATGCTTAGCACGCTATATGCTATCGCCTGTCCGTCCGTCTGTCCGTCCATCACACAGGTGGATCATACAAAAACGGTTGAAGTTAGGATTATAAAACTTTCACCATACGGTAGCCCCATCCCTCTAGTTTTTGCGGGGTAAGTTTCATCTCGAAATTCTAAGGGGGTCCCCCCGAGCGGGGCCTCAAACAAGGTGGGGTGGGAAAAATCAGCCATTTTCTAGCTTTACACATCAATATCTCGAAAACAGTAGCAGATACGGCCAAAGTTACTGTTAATTAATGACTAATAGGAAGTCGTATATGAGCTTTCGATTGACACCAAGATCGATGAACTCGGATGACCTTGAACTGTTATAAGGTCAAATTTTATCGGAATTTCGTGTGATTTCCTGATTTTGGAAGGCAACAACGGCTAAACGAATGAAGATAGGCCCATAATGTCTGCGACAAAATTGTAGCCCACTAAATGTACTTTTTGGTGATGTATAGATAATGTTGATAGTGCAAGGTGTTCCTCTGCTAGTCAGCATCAAACAATGGTGGGGTGGGAAAGTCAAGCTATTTTGAAGCTAAACGCGTCAATATCTCAAAAACTGTAGGAGATACGTCGAAAGTTGCTATTAATCACTAATAGGAAGTTGCACATGTACTTTCGATTGACACAACGATCGATGACCTCGGATGACCTTGAACTGTATAAGTTCGAATTTTGAGAGAATTTGGCGGTATTTCGCAGATTTGTGAGGCAACAACAGTTAAACGAATGAAGATAGACTTGTATCGTCCGCGACAGCATTGTAACCCACTGAATGTACTTTTCAGCATTATGTTCCTTGCATTGATTTGCCGTAGATTTCTTCGCTAGAGGCCTTCATAATGCACATCGCTGTTCCACACTTATCTTAGCATTAGCTAGGCTTTCTTGTTCATTTATTAAGGAATATCAACTGATGTTTGATGATTATGTGTAGAAGTCAATCGTAAATAGTCATAAAATTTTGCCACAAAATTTTGAATAGTTACTGAGAAAATCAAAATTAATCTGGGATCACTTTTTTGGCCGGTAACATTATCATGAGTGATATTTGTGATTGTGCTGTTATTATGTGCAGGCTGTGAACACTATCTTGCACCATGCATTTCCTCAGCGAAGTGATTTGTTGTTTGGATATTGTTACCATGGAGACCCTGCATCTGCTGCCAGTGAGTTGGCTGAATGTAGATTATTTAACTGTCAAGTTATCCTTAACCCTTTGATGCCCACTGTTGCCATATGGGTACAGCTATAAAGCATCCTGTGCCAGACCGGATTAAGCCGTCATTTGTAATTTTTGACATCCGCGCATGACAGTTGACAGTTAACTTGACAACTTGACAGTTAAATACTGATGCTCATCACTGACGTCAGAGTGCTCGAATGTCAAAAATTACAAATGACGGCGTAACCCGGTCTGGCACAGGATGCTTTATAGCTGTATCCATATGGAAACAGTGGGCCTCAAATGGTTAATGTAATAAGATGCTTAGTTTGTGCATTGTTAATGTGAAGCAAAGTAATTGTTACTGTCTGTCTGTTACAGAGTAGCTGTACTTTAGTTCCTTGGTTCTGCAACTAAACGAAATGATTAGCACAGAGTGATGGATTGAGACAATAACATTTGGCTTTGGTATGGTGAGCACGGACCATGTGATCAAGGAAAACCACGTGCACATTTCTTTTTTGAGAACTTTGTGAAATTCCCACCAATATTGACAATTTTTGATAGAAAGATAGTAAGCAAAGAGGAGACAATTATGCGAGGTGCACACATTTATTTTCCACCTCACTTATTTGCGTCATAGTTTGCACAGTTTTTTTGAGACACAGTATATGTTTATGGAAGTAAATTGTTCTGATGCAATGTAGAGACGTTTGCACTTGAGCTGAATGTGGTGTCAATGATTTTGTGAGGTCGACCACTGACGTCAGATTATCGTAATGAAGATGATTGGCAAATTGAGCTGCGGCGACAGAAAGCTGACAACAAGTATAAAGTGTGTCGTCTAAACTCGGGCTTCAGACTTACCACAAGGTGTGATTTGTGTTGCTAATCTGTGACAGTGAACTTATTGTTGCCATAGTCATGTGAGCGCAGGAGCATTGTAGATCAATCCCACCTCATTTGCTGGCCGAGTGTCGTAAAAGGCGACTAAACCAAGGTAGTTTTGATTTGCTGTGTTTTGCATTGTTTGCTTTTTCTAGGTTATGTTTAGCTTGCGTATTGTATGTATTTTTAATTTGTCGTCTATCCTGTATTTTCCACCAGTGAGCTAATGCTGGTAGTCTGTTGTTATTTGTACAGTCTTCCTGAATATTTCGCCGTGCCGCTATATCTGAGTGATTTTGACATCAAAGCTACTATCTCCAGGACCAAAGAAATGTGCTTCCCGATTCCAGTTAGTGTTTTTTTGCTGCTAGCTGACGTAGTTTAATGTTAATTTTTTTCTGTGAAGAACATTGTTACTGCGAGTCGTTGTCGTGGTGGTCTTCGGTCCGTCACAACCAGCAACTTGGTCGTACCACACTGCAGACTGTCAACCTACAGCACCCGTGCCTTCAGTGTCGCTGGTCCAGTCTGCTGGAATGCCTTAACGGATTATTTAAAGTCGTCAGATCTTTCGTTCAGTGTTTTTAAACACTAGCTTAAAACATTTTTATTTTGTAGATACTGACACTAGTACTACGGACCGGTAGCACATTAGAGACATTAGTGGATGCGCTTATACAAATGTATATTGAACTGAACTGAACTGATAACGCTGACCGTGATGACGAGCAACCTCGTATTGAGGTCTAAGCTCAGCTTCTGGTCTTGCGGTGAATATGAGAAAACGTTCAGGGACATTGCAGTCACACAGCTCTGATTCATAAACAAATGACATCTTGGAAACAGTGTAACACTGACTAGACATGATGATAACAGCATTGCACTGCACTTGCTGAATACGTTTTCTCATATTCACCACAAGACCAGAAGCTGTAGCTGAGATGTGACATCTTTGTTCTATCTGGCGTTGTTCTATTTTGCTGAATGATATATGTGTACATACTGGCTGTTAAGGTTGTTAAGGCTGAAATGATCGTTGGAGATCAAATAGCTGCAGTGCATAGGTGACACAGGAATTTATGTCAGCATTTAATAGCAACTAATAGTAAATGATATTTATTGCACAATAATAACGCATTTCTCTATGCTGTGGATATCCGTCATTGTTTGCCAACCGGGCAACCCCGCCTGTCGGCTATTGTCCAAGCACGGCGTCTTTCTCTGTTCGGCCATATTGCAAGAATGCCAGACGAGACAGATGCCAGGAGCATCATAACTGCTTCCCCTTCAGAGGACTGGAGGAGACCACCAGGACGTCCTCGAACTACGTGGATGAAGACTATCCAGCAAGACCTGAGATCAAACAATCTCTCACTTGATGAGGCGATAACTGTGGCTCAGAATCGTCCACTCTGGAGACTGATGTCTGCATTTGGCGCTACGCACCCCTAGTGGTGCTTGCCAGACAAGAAGAAGAAGAAGTTTGCCAAGCATCATAAAATTTGACAGATGTCATTATATGTGAATTGCAGGTAAACAAACTTGCTTCCAATAAATCACCCCATATGTCCACAGGGAGAGGCCCAATCCGTTACCTAGCCAGCTGACATAAAACGCCCATAAACCGAGCTTTAGTGTCATTTGATTTAGTTTGTGGATATGTCATCTTGCATGGTTGTTTAGGTTTATGTGTTGTTCTTGGTCGTAATTGTGTTTAGTTTCGGTATTTTGCACCAGTCAAGAGACTGGCTAGAAACATTGTCTCTGTTAATTTTAGAGAGCATGTAATCTGTTTGCTGTAGAGCTGTGTTGTATGAGAAAGTTTTGAGTTTGTCTCTTGAATAATGACAGAAACTTTGTGGTGAACTTGAACTAGTCTGATGAACTTAATTTGTCTTCTGTCCCTTATTTTCCAGCGTGTACCGTCGTGAATGGCACTGTGTAGCCTAATTGTGCCGATGTGTCGTTAAGAATCTACTAACTCTCTCACAACAGTAAATTGCGATGAACAAAAATAAAGAAAGAAACCAACCACTTGACTCGCTAATTTGAGAACATATCATGATTGCAACATTGATGAAGGATGAAGTTGATATGGTTTTTAACAGTAATGTTCACATGAAACTGAAAAATGTTGTGTGCAGCTGTGGAGCTTTACATACAAAAACTGTTCACTTATCCGTGTGGCATACAACTTGCCAGAAAAGTCTCAGAAAAAGTAAGTACGGTAGAACATTTACTCTTGTTGTATTAATTAATTCTTTTGGTTTTCTTCGCTGGACGGCACCGAACCATCGTGTCAAGAAACACTGTATCTATGTGTTAAAGAGAGGCAAATAGATTCCATACGCTCAAAGTGTGCTAGGCGTAAAACAGGCACATCGGTGAATCCAGGTACCTGGGTATGTGATATCTGCGACCGCCCATGTCAATCAAGGATTGGACTTTTTCACACGAGATGGAGTTTCCGATGAAGAGATCCGTCATGTCGACGGCTCAATCCACGCGGGTGCGTTTATCTGGTCAGCTGTACTTGTGTACTCTGTGTGTAAAGTAAGCCCACAGTGTCTACTGCTTTGTGTTATATTTAGCTCAGCCATATCAAATATATGTGTTGAAATATACTGTAAATCACTAATTTTTCACGTGCATCTAATTTTCGCGAATTTCACGAGTAGCATAAAATCGTGAAATTAAATACCCGCAAAAATTTGGATCACCCATCACTAAATTCAATCTGCAGTCCTGGCAGTTTTTAATATAACTGGTCACTGTCTCGTTACTGCCTTACAAGAAGTCTAGTTCTAGTTAGATAGTAATATAGTAGCGCCTCTGAAGACTTTTGTTTAACTGGCACTATATAAATACACGTATTCATTCATTCATTCATTCATACAATTCTGTCCACATGGCTAAAGTCACTGGGAACTTTACCTTGCAAAAAATACATTGCAGTACATCTCAAGTACAAACTGGAGAAAATGCCAAATTAAAATGCAGCGAAATTTCTACACTCCAAAATCGCCAACTTAAGATGCAGCTAAATATAGTGTTTTTACAGTATATGTCGATCTGTTGATAGGCTGACATGGCAGAGTTGTACCGAGGTGTGATTTGGTGTAATGTACAGGCTGTCGGATAGTCTTTTTCACAGCAGTCGTCCATCAGTGTGTGATGTTACTGCCTCGTTGCCGTCTCTGAAAGATCTACAGACTAGTGTTGATAAACTCCGAGAACTCTGCATTCCATGTAATTTTTCATCTTTGCTTGGTAACTAGTTGCAGTATTCAGCTAATTGGCCGTCTTTGACTGTGCTTCTGCTGAAGAAACTGAAGCTAGTGTGTAGGGACCAGTTTGGTGCATGCAGTGAACAGCATATTTTTGATGGATTGTTGACAATGAACCCACATCACAGGACATATTCCAGTGTTATGTGGGGAATCAACCATAGTGGAGGTTTGTGGGGCAGACCAGTCAGCAAGCACAGCCTGCAAGCCCTAACGAGGGTATATGGCTATTATTGTTGTTGCAAGAAAAGCTACATGTGGGCGACAAGTGAACTAATGATGGCACGGGGCAGGTGATGATGTGGTGGAATGTTGTGTTGTTGTAGCAACATACAAGGAGCTGTGGAACTCTGATGCATCTTGGTATTCACAGCTCGAGTCATCACAGTGGTTGATGCATGTCAGCAGCATGCTGTCAACTGTTGCTAATGTTGTTAACGATTTTGTTGATGCAGGAAAATCCGTTGTTCTGCGAGGTTATTACTTTGTCTTTGCAATAGATTAAGGAGCTTGTCTATTCCGTGCTGTATTGTAAATCCATTTTGTTGACTTAAAATTTTCACAATTTTGCTTGTAAATTTATTTTTGTGCGTTAAGTACATTACAGACAGAACATTTTCATTTCATGAAACATAGGAGTACATAGAGTGAAAGTCAGCAATAATTCTTTGATACTGCTCCTTCTGTAAACTCATTAAAAAATAGACTGGATAGACACTGGGAAGCAGAATTATCAGGAACGGGGAGTAGAAGCAGAGTTGAATTTTGAGTTCAAGTTTTACCATTATATCTTTTAAATAACGATATGGGCACAGAAGCACTTCGCTTACGCTCATAACATCCGCTATGTTATGTTATGTTATTAACATACGAGGGTCGGTCAAAAAGTTTTGAGCCTGACTACCTTCCGCTAGGCTTCTGGGCGAAAAATGTTACTGGCCTTAGCAACGGTCTTTTATTAGTATTCTTTGAAAAATCTAGTCGTCTGTTTGTTTCCTTTGCAAGATATAATGTATTGAAAGTAGTTGATTTGACACTATGACTGATTTTAACGAAATCTGCTATCGTGCAGTGATAGAATTTCTAACACTGGAGAACGTTCCGCCGCAGCAGATACACTATCGAATGACTGTTGTATACGGTGAATGTGCACCGTCATATGCCACGGTCAAGCGCTGGGCAGCAGAG
>Ga0056129_1000520_pt1 | contig 10351 bp, 14 predicted proteins | sample WorMetLIZISLAND1_FD_71118 | JGI IMG/M metagenome (GOLD analysis project Ga0056129, IMG submission 71118) | Marine gutless worms symbiont microbial communities from Max Planck institute for Marine Microbiology, Germany - Olavius loisae LIZARD... ...
ACAGAGGTACGGACCTCAGCGAGGAAGCTGTAGGTCGGACGTCTAGCCCTGTCCGGGGGTTGGCTGGGCGTGTGGCAGTGTAGCTCGCGATGTTGATCGCGACATTTTTGGCTCTAGGACATTAATAGCGTGCAGTTATATTTTGTTGGTTTCATGTTGCTATAATAAAACTATAAAATATACACACCAGTAAGTGTTGATTGTTTTAATGGCCACGGGGGACTCATCCGTCCACCAACAACTCAGTCATGGGTTTTGGCTGGGACGAAAGGCGTCAGACGCATAGTCCGTCCGATCCGAGAAAGAGTAGGACCCTGAGGAAAGAGGATCACACCTGGCACGCCGGCCATGACACGTAGGACGGTGAGGATCAGTCGGGGGCACATAATTATAGTCCGTCACCGACAGAGAGACGAAGATAGTGGTGAGACAGTACAACCGGAAGAGAGACCGTCTATCGAGCCGTGGCGTCGCCAAGCTACAAACGTAATGTACACAACGCTGAAAAGTACATTTACTGGCAACAATTCCGACGCTGACAATGTATACGCATATTTTTATGTGTTTGGCCGTTATTGGCTCCCAAATCTCGCGAAATTCCCAGAGAATTCGAACTTAAAGCTAAAGCAGGTCAAGGTCATCCAAGGTCATCTATCTTGGTGTCAAACGAAAGCGCATATGCGACTTCCTATTTATCATTAATAGTAAAATGGACGTATCTCCTACTGTTTTATAGATATTGACGTTTAAAGCTAGTAAATGGCTTGTTTTCCCACCCTCCCTTGTTTGACGCCCCCGCTCAGGGGACCTTTTATAATTTCTGGACGAAACTTACCCCGCAAAGACTAGAGGGATGGGCTATCGAATGGTGAAGATTGCATAATCTTATGTAAGGGACCCCATTCTGACTGTCGAGTGAAATGCTAGTTTGTTGTATTATTGCGTAACTATGTTGAATTGTGGTTGCGACTGTGTAACTGTGCTAACTCTGTAAATGCGCTGAATTCTGTGCGTTGAGGTGTTAGATCTCCGACCCCCTCTAAGTCAGCGTCATTTTGCGTTTCACGCAAAAGTAGATTTTGACCCTCCCCCTCCCTTAGCGACACTATATAAGTAAGCGTCACAAGCTGTCTTCGTTCACTTCTCGGTCAGTTCTCGTTTGGACGTTGAAGCACATCGTACGTCCATGTATCGTTGTATCGCTAAGAAGCGTTATACTGTTTAAGTTTCTGGAAGTCGATAATTGTGACGTCATCGATCGTGACGTCATTAGTATCGGAGTCTGCGAATAGTCGATCGTGGCGTGTACCGACCAGTGACCGTTAAACTACGCGACGCTGATGTTTAATTATTGCATCGTGGCGTTATCGTCGCCAAGTTGTTTGTTCATTATCGCTGGATTACATCATTGCTGGATGTAACTATTGTAGCTATTGTAGCTATTGCTGGATCGAACTATCGTTGCATTCGTTGGATTACACTATTGCTGGATTATACTACGTCGGCGCTTGATCGCCATTGGTTGTCATACAATCTTGTGCTGATATCGACATCAACACTCTTCACTATACCAAGGAACAGGCTAGAGCTGCACTCGGTCTGTCTCTGAGCCTTTGGTAATCAGCGGTGATAGCTCCTTAGCCTACAGCTAAATTCGTTAAGCCTTAACGTAAGGGAGAGTATAGATCCTTGTCTGTCGCCATGGAGAGCAAGGAGGTAGCCGATGCGGATCTGCCGTCCACTGACGGTGGTGGGCCTCCTGAGCGAGTCAATAAGTTGGACGGCCTGGAATCCCAGGGTTTCACACACCGTAGCGGAAATGTCTTGAAAGGTGCGCCGCCACCCCACAGTCAATTTAGCGTTCCACAGTCTATCGATTTCACTCAGCCAGGCCCATGTCAAGTAACTGAGACCCCGACGGGTCTTGTTGCTGTTGCTAGAGGTGCGGATAGGCGAAAGCAAACTCAGACAATTGCTGACGTCACAGTAGCCAGTAGCGGTCATACCGATCGAGCGCGGGTGGCGGTTCTTTTAGTGGCGAGCCTGCCAGGAGTCGTTAAGCAGCCCGATGCCCCCGCATCAGTCGCATCTATTGTTGTTGCCGGTAGCCTAGCTACTCCGGTTGGAGTATCGCCAGTGTTAACTGTTTGGGAGTCGCGGCTAGTCGTTGAGCCCGAAAGAGTTGTGATCTGTCGTTGAGCCTGAACGTAGTGTAGTTGTAGGCCAGGTGCCTTCTGGCCTTGGTGCTTTACCGTCTTGCCGTGCTGTTGAATTAGTTGAACGGCGGTGGTTGACCTTTACTCTCAGAAAGGGAATGCTTCCTTGGGCGAGACCTCGAATTCTGTCGCTGAGGACGTTTTGACCATTTGCGGCGGTGGCGATGAAACGAATAGCGATAGTGATATTCCAGATGCTGTCACCACAGGCGACTGTGAGCGATTCAGTTGCTAATGTCGGGCACCCAGTAGTATTACAAGCTGTTGGGACTAGCCCATTCTTTCACGATATGTCTATCTCATTACCAGGACGCCCTGGGTCTGTTACTTCCCAGTGGGTTGAGCAGCACCGCGAGCAAACTTCGCCAATTTGCACTTCTTTTTCGGCATCTGGTATGCCACCTGTTGTTCTGGATTGTCATGTCTCAGCTACCGGTTTGTATTGTGATGAAGAAGCGGCACGTGTTTCTGCTAGGTCCCCTCCTGGATTTCGAGTTTCAGCTCATCCCTCGAGAGCTTGCAGCCCTTCGTGCCATTATTCTCAGATGCCTGTTGGGGAGTTGCAGCGCCGTACACTACCGCCAGCCTTTGGCGCTTTGTCTCGTGCCCCTTCCCGTATGTCATCTCAGGCTCGGTCACGCGCACCATCTCAGCTTTCTGGCCTGGGTGTTGCTGAGTTACTTTATCGCTTGGTGTATCGTCAGCATGACAACATGAAAGAACGAGAGCAACCGTTGAAAGCAGAAGCTATACAGCGTAAAAAACAGTTGAAAGCTGAAGCTGTTCAGTGCGAACAGGACGCCAAAGCCGAAGCTTCGCAACGAGAGCAAGAAACTGTTCAGCGTGAAAAAGAGGCCAGGGCTGAAGCTTCGCAGTTGAGAATTGAAGCTCATCAGCGTGAACAAGAGGGCAAAGCCGAGGCACTACAGCGAGAGAAGCTTGACCTTGCCGAGAAAGAAAAAGAAATCCGCAATGAGGTGGGGCAAGAGGCTAGGGACTGCACAGCTTCGCGAGAAAAAGCAGGAGGTTGATCGGTTGCGTCGGAATTTGGCTAAGAAGAAGGCCCGAGTGCGTCAGCAGCAGATGAGCTCAACTGAACCTCCAACCATAGCATCTACTCTTTTACTGTCAGGAGCCGGACGTCCGATGTCTGAGGAGCAACTGGTCGCCATCTTGAATCAAGAGATGTATCGTCGACGACAGGAGGATCAGCGAGTCATTAAGGAAAGACGTTCACGGCAGATGGAGCCTGAGCATTTGCATGGCCAGTCGTTGGAGTCGCAGGGACCACGACTTGTTGTGCTGCTAACTGTTGCGTCTGTGTCGCCCGTTGAGTTGTCACTTTCTGTGGATGTTCCAGCTTCGGGTCAGCGCTTGTTCACCCCAGGCGCTGGCCATTGTACGCACTCTAGATGCCGAGTCACAAGGTAGTGAGGAAGGAAAACTAGTTAATCCCCAGGTAGCTGTGGTATCAACATCAGATGGTGTATACGTGTTGGCTCTGTGCCGGTATCTGCTTCGGCAGGGAAATCTCAGTCTGTCGCTACTTTGACACTACCAACTGTAGTTCTAGCACCAGTGCCTCACTCTTTCAGTGAGACTCGGCTGTTGAGGCTGAGCACGACGATAGCTCATCTGTCGCCTCCGCGGAGCTTGCTTGCTTGCTTGTAGTAGTCCGTCGATTTCGACGATGACGTTGCACTGATGTAATTGTCTGTTGTACGGTCATAAGTGGATACGAAGATGACTGCGGAGACTGAAGTCTGAAGCAGAGATTTTACCACGGTAAGGGCAGACAGGTCCCGCTGGAGTAGCTGTAGCCGCTGCACGTCGACGCGCACGGCGATCACTAGCTGCTTGTTCAGCTGCAGCTGCAAGATTCTTTAGATCGGTGGCACATGTCAAACTCCACAAAACCCTGTCTTCTGCGAGTGCCTCTAGCTGAGATTCTGGAATGTTGCATTTCCTGAGCACGGACTTGATCTGGTCAGAGTAACGCAGTTTTGGTCGGCCAACTGGTCTCTGTCCGAGTTGAAATTCGCCATAGAGTAGACGACGTGGAAGACGGTTGGATGGCATACGTATGACGTGACCCAGCCACAGAAGTTGTCTTTGTAGTACTAAGAGCTCAACGGATTCGATTTTGGGAGTGTCACGTATTTCTGTATGTTTCTTCCTGTGCCACAAACGAATGCCGAGGATACTCTGGAGGCAGCGGACATCCGTATACCAGAATGGACAAGCAGATTGCTTTGTAGACTGCCACTTTTGTAGACACTGTTAAGTTGCGGTTGAAGAATACGCGGCCGGTTAGTCGACCAAAGGCTGATGACGCGAGTTTAACCGCTGTTAGATCTCATCGGTCAGATCAGAATCAGATGAAAGTATACTGCCAAGGTAGTTAAACTGCTGGGTTGTGTTGATTACGTCACTGTGTACTGTGAAAGACAACTGTGAGGACGAGGATGAATGTTGGATTGGAGAAAGAATCTCGGTCTTCTTAGGGTTGATAATCATACCCGGTCTGTGATAAGCATCTGCCAGAGTATTCAGATTTTCCTGGAGGCCAGAGGGCGAGTGACTTGGCAGAGCGGCATCATCTGCATACTGAAGCTCATACACAGTGTTAGTTGAGATCTTAGTCTGTGGTTGCAGCCGCCGGAGATTAAAAATACTTGTATCGAGACGATATTTGAATGGTATGCCTCTATCAGGGGACAACCCATTCCTGAAGACCGTCGTGACTGCGACCAAAAAAGATTGAAAATAACCGGTGTTAAAACACAGCCCTGCTTGACTCCGGCGAGAACTTTAAAAGGGTCAGATTCTTGGCCACCAATGATGACCCAGGTCTTCATTCCATCATGAAACTCTCGGATAATGGTTAGAAAGTAAGGAGGGCAACCAAACGTGCTCAGTACCATCCACAGCAGGTCTCGATTCACGGTGTCGAATGCTTTGGTGAGGACTATGAAGGCTTAACATAGATAGTGATGTTGTTCACGGCACTTCTCTTGCAACAGACGAGCCACGAATATCATATCAATTGTGCTGCGACCACATCTGATACCACACTGTGATTTAGGAAGAACAGTCTGAGCTACTTGTGTGATGAGGCGCTGGAGCATGACCCTGGCTAAAACCTTGCCAGCAACTGACAACAGGGATATACCGCGACTGTTGCCACAGTCCGACTTGTCTTCTTTGAGCTTATAGATGGTCACAATGGTGGTATCCTTCCACTGCTGGGGTACTTTGCCCGATATCCACACTGTACATGTAGAGATAAACCTGTGTAGTCGATGGAGTAGTGAGTAACCACCATACTTTAGAATGTCAGCAGGAATGCCGTCTGGACCGGCAGCTTTATTATTTTCAGTCCCATGACCGCCTTGTGGACTTCATGAAAGCTTGGTGGTTGATCGAAATCCGGAATAGTGGGAAGCTGAATCAGGAGGTCTGCAAATGTGGGTTCAGTGGAGTTGATGTGGTTAAGAAGCTCACTCAAACGATTAGTCCAGCGAACAAGGATTCCCTGCTGATCCTTGATCAGAGTACTACCATCCTTGGATTTCACTGGGTGCACAGTGTGGTGCGTGGGACCGTAGGTCGCCTTGATCGCATAGTAAAACTTTTGTGTCGCATTGGTGTCGGCATAGGACTGGATCTCTTTGGCCTTAGATGACCACCAAGTATTCTCCATCTGGCGCAATTCTCTCTGCACTCGGGAACGTAGGGTTTTCCATTGTTGATCAGGACTGTGTGACGTTGGATTTTGCAGTTTAGCTGCATAAGCATCGTTACTGGCCTTTAACAGCTCGTGGATATCAGCGCAATTGTCGTTGAATTAGTCTTGGTGTTTTCTGCAATAGAAACCAAGAGACTCTAAAGTCCCTTCTAAGAGAACGTTGCTAAGAGCTTCCCATTCGGCCGCGAGTGACTGCCTGTCACGGGGGATGGAAGGATCTACCTCTTCTTCCAAGAGAAGTTTCTCGTAGATCAGTTCACAAAGTATGTCTGCTTTTTCTGGGTTTTGGCATGCCTTTATGTCCAGAAGCATTCAGTGTTTCTTTTTACGAGCCAGCGGTCTGACCTTGAGCTGAAAGGTTGCTCTGACTAAGCGGTGGTCCGTCCAGCACTTTGCTCCACGCATAACTCTCATAACTCTGGTAAGTGTAGCATCTTTAACGTCACGACGCCGTACTATGACGTAGTCTATAAGGTGCCAATGTTTGGACCGTGGATGTTGCCATGTGGCTTTACGTTGATTTCTTTGCTGGAACAGAGTGTTGGTAATGACAAAGTCAAACTCGGAGCACAGGTTCAGCAAACGGAAGCCGTTGCTGTGCATTACATAAACCATGCCTGCCACTCCGCAAAGCACGATTATAACTAATCCGTGACAGTAGCCGAGAAGAGTCACCAGGTATCCCGAAATGATGATTCGTTGCCACTGAGTGCTGAGGTTGAAACATCTACTCCTTCGTCTGATGTTGTGTCGTTGTCGATGACAGTAGCCGAGACTGTCGATAATAGCCTCTCAGTGCCCGATACCGAGACGTCACCTAAACAAGTTGACAATTCCGCCAAGGATCTTCCGGCCGTTCAGTGTGAACCAGATGCAGAGGACCCAGATGGTGTATTTGTCGCCCCAGTGCGATCTAGTGTGTTGAGTCGTCAGGTCGGAGCTGTTCTGCCGTCTGTTGGCCGTCGAGTACCCGTTCCTCGCTCTGTATTGGACCCCAGTGTCCCTGCCTTCCGACCCAGACTTGACCGTGTTAGTTCCTCGTCGGGTATGATTCACCCCAGCGTTAATGTCTCGCGGCCACCTATATCCTCCTGTGCTCCGCCGGTAGAACAAGACAACATCCTGCTGAAGACACGCGTGGGTTCCGCTAGCATATTCTCTATGGATTCAACTGACCTCAGTGTGCTGCCGCATTTCCAAACATTGTTCGACCAGTCTGTCAAACAAGGTGATCTTACTCTGCCGCACCAACGCGACCTTGCCGCACTTATGCGCCGCCACAGCAACGTTTTTGCTACAGGTCTCATGGACCTGGGGTTTTGCGACGTGTTAGAGCATGATATTGACACTGGTGACGCCGAACCGATCCGACAGCCTCCGCGTCGTCCACCCTTCTCTGCTCGTCAGGCAGAGGAGGATATTCTGAATGAGATGCTAGAAACCGGGGTGATCTAACCATCAAATTCGTTATGGTCATCTCCGGCATGCATGGTACGAAAACAGATAGTAGCTACAGTAAATGCAGTGACCATAAAAGACGCCTTGCCGGTGCCAGACGTAAAGAACGCCTTGGATATGGCGCTATATATTTTGCAACAATTGATCTCTTGTCCGGTTATTGGCAACTCGGCATGACACAACGCGCTCGAGAAAGATCTGCATTCTGTACACGGAGACCGTCGGAGAGGCCTCTACAGTCACACAAATGCCTTTTGGTTTGTCAAACGAGCCAGCTTTATTCTGTCGGTTGATCTACTGTACGTATGTTGCATCTGTTACCTGGATGATATCATTGTTTTCGGCGAGAGTTTTGAACAACTCATAGAGCATTTGAAAGAAAAGGGCCTCAAGGCGAAACCGTCAAAATGCGTACTGTTCCGAAGTCCACTGACTTTCTGAGCCATATGGTGTCTGCGGATGGTATCCAACCACAGCCTGATAAGCTTGCCGCCATTCGAGATTGGCCGACGCCGCATTGCCTGCGCCACGTCAGCGCATTTTATGACTTGGTAAGTTATTATCGGAAGTTTGTGAGGGATTTCGCCAGGATTGCCGAACCGTTGTCGCGGCTGACAAAGAAAAGCACACCTTTTACATGGACCGAGGAAACACAGATTTCGTTTGATGATCTGAAACAAGCTCTGTTTGATGTGGATACTTTGTCGTATCCGAGCCCAAGCATACCCTGTATTTTGCACAGCGACGCTTCTGACCTCGCGGTTGGTGCTGTGCTAAGCCAAGTGATCGATGGTATAAAAGTAAAGTAAAGTCCTTTACCGATCCTCAAGGGTTAATGGGGCGGCGCTGATCTCTCGGTTTCCTTAGCCCTCAGCCGGAGACAAGCCGAAGCTGCAAAACCACAGATACGGGGCTAATGCATCGCGTGGTATGCCCGTTTACTCACCAGCGTAAACTCACCAGCTTTCGCTGGTACTCATTAACCGACCCCGAAGGGATGGCACGCTGAGTTTGCGTTGGTACAAAGCAGTCGCAGATGGGATTCGAACCCGCGACCTCGCGGTCACAAGTCCGGCACCGTACCACACGGCCACCGCGCACCGATCGATGGTGTAGAAAAGCCTATAGCGTACTTCTTCCGCGTTCTCAATGGTGATGTATCCAATAGAGATGTATCCATGATATTGCGCTATATAAATTTCCGATATCTATCTATCTATCTATCACTCGACGGAACTACTGCCCCACGCGGAGAGAACTCCTTGGTGTCAATATGTCGTTGAAACACTTTCGATACTATTTGTTGGGTAACCAGGTGATCCGCACAGATCATCATAGCCTTAAGTGGCTCCGCACCTTCAAGCGACGTGAAGGAATCTTAGCTCGGTCACGGTGGATCGAGACGTTAGCCGAATTTGATTTCCAGATCGAGCACCGTGCAGGGCGCCTCCCGACAAAACTGCAAGCAGTGTTGGGGTAAGTTCGCGCCTGCCAATTGGATTGATGAATGCGAGCGCGCCGGTCAACTCATCGAGCCTCTGTCACTGCACAGTGCACACCATTCAGTTGCGCTCCGAGTTCTCTGATGATGCCATCGCTGAATTACAAGCCGAGAATCCGGAGATCAGTAAAGTTTATGAGGTCCTGAGCGAATGCTTAGATCCTACCATGGATAATCTCCTTGCCTTGCCTCTAGAGTCTCGTCGTCTTTTGTCAATGCAGCCTGAGATCCGACTACAAGGTAATCTCATGATCAAAGAGCGCGATGAAAAGATACAAACTGTCATTCCTGTGTCACTTAGCAAGCTACTTTTTGAAATCACTCACAACGTTGCACATCTGGGATCCCGCCGTACCTACCAGCAGTTGCACACATGCTATTACTGGTACGGGATGCGCCAGGAAGTTGCTTGTTAGTACCGTCAATGTCCGCATTACGCCAAAGCAAGGGTCCGCCGTTGCGTTTACATGAACGGCTGCAGAAAATCCCCGTTGGAGCTCCCATGGATCTGATAACCATGGACATCTTATCAGGATTGCCCACAGCCTCGGGCGGATCGAAATACTTGCTGGTGGTTGATGCATTCACCAAATGGGTGGAAGCCTATCCATTACAGGATCAGAAGGCTGCAACGTGCATTACTGTCGTGTACAATAGAATGTTTTCGAGGTTCGGGCTTCCGCGGCAATTGCATTCAGACCAGGGGAGGAACTTTGAGAGTCAGTTGGTCACCGAGCTCTGTAACACAGCTGGTGTCTATAAAACGCGCACTACGGCATTCCACCCTCGTTCAAATATCTTGACTGAACGTTCCAATCGCACAATTCTGGCTATGTTACGCGCCGCTGCCCACAAGGATACCAAGCAGTGGCCGTCAAAGTTGCCCGCCGTGCTTTCCGCTTACCGTATGACAGTACATTCCACTACCGGTGTGTCACCCAACCGGGCAATGCTCGGTGGGAGGCCTTGCTACCCGCTTGGTGGAAAAAATCAGCCATTTTCTAGCATTAAGCGTCGGTATCTCGAAAACGGTAGCAGAGACGGTCAAAGCTACGCCTAAGCTTACCAATAATCACTAATATAGGAAGTCGCATGTGAGCTTTCGATTGACACTATGATCAATGACCTTTGATAACCTTGAACTGCTCTTTGTCGGAATTTCGCGTGATTTCGCGATTTTTTGAGGCAAGCAACAACGTTTAGCAACGGCTAAACGAAGTTTAGCGAGGAATTGTAGGTAGCCCAGCGTACTTTTCAGCCGTCTATAGATTATGTAGATATCGCAGGGCGTTCCTCCGCTAGAAGGTGTCAAAGAAGGGAGGGGTGGAAAACCAAGCTATTTTCGAGCTAAATGCATTTGTCATTATTGAAAACGGTAAGAGATACGTCCATAGTTACTATTAATAACTAATAGGAAGTTGCATATAA
>Ga0056129_1000521_pt1 | contig 10343 bp, 6 predicted proteins | sample WorMetLIZISLAND1_FD_71118 | JGI IMG/M metagenome (GOLD analysis project Ga0056129, IMG submission 71118) | Marine gutless worms symbiont microbial communities from Max Planck institute for Marine Microbiology, Germany - Olavius loisae LIZARD... ...
AGTCGTCATGTTCGTGTTGATGATGATCTTTGCGAAAATTTCAAATTTTAATCGGCGACATTCAAACAAACAAACAAACAAACAGCTTATTGAACGGCGGACAAATGCCGTCAAGATAATAAAAACAAAGTAAATGACTGAAGCAGATAGAATATCCAGTACTGGGCTGAGAAGAACAATAAAAAAGAAAATGTGTAGTTACATAACTCTAAATGAATAAGGAGCGAATAATAAAAGTATTTTTATCTAGTAAAGAACAATTATCAGGGAGCTGAAAACTGTGTCATGTGGAACGTAAATTACTGGTACGCTGCGGAGTGTGGAGGCAATAATAATGCAAGGAGTGGCCAGTTAGCAAACAAGAGACCCAGCTATCGCCGAGGGACCGCGCATCAGCGGCACATTAAGTTAAGTACTGCAGTTGAACAGTATGAAGTGTACCGGTTTGAATAATATTCGCCTTTTAAAAGTAACGTGACCAGTAACCCCAGTTAGAAGTCATCCAAGGTCAATGGCAATGATCCCGTCGTATATAATTTCCTATTCATGTTCAGTAGTAACTATGTCTCTATCTTGCACTGTTCGAAAATGTTGCGACCTTGAAATCCGGGTCAGGATTACTCAGGATCATCGAAACTGGTACCATTCGATAGTTTGCCTATGGTTTCTTATTAACGTCCTATAGTAGGCCTAACTTTATCTCTACATGCGCCGTTTTTGACATTATTCGCGGAAAAAGTATCATGACCTTGAAACCCGGGTTAGGGGTCACTCAAGGTCACTGGAAATGGCACCATTCGATAGATCGCATCCGACTTCCTACTAACGTTCAATCAGTAGTATCGTCTTGATAAACAAGCCACGATCAACGTCGATGTACAACACGATGTGGTCATTGTTGACCACTGTTCACCGGCCGCGTCGCCAATTACGCTGTAAACTTAGTCCAAACGTTACCGCTCATATATAGACATTAAACAGTAGGACTGGGCGATTACCGGGTAATGTTTATCGTCGTCAAGCGTGGTGACATGGGCGTAGATCCATGGGTGGACACGGGGACATGACCCCCTACTTTTTGAAGTTTAGAGGACGCCTTGTGTTTTGTCTCTACTTTTTTGGGGTAGATGTTTTTAATACACTGATTAGTCTACATACGTTATTGCTTAGAAAAAATATCGGTATGATTAGTGTTTGTCAGACGTCGCACTGTCTTTGTCAAGACTGTGTTCTTTGAAGATCTCCTTATTTTAACAGTAAGAGTTAGCGACTTGCATAGTGCATTGAGAAAATCAACGCATGCAATAATTAGAGTTACCTCCCACCTGGTGGGGAGAGGGCTCGCTACTCCATCCCCAAGAACTCTACCCCGCTTTCGCCCTTCATCATACCAGTCCCCCCTACTTTTTCATGCGGATTTACGCCCATGCGTGGTAAGAAGCCTAGCCATTCCTTTATGTCCCATCTCCATTTAATGGCATTACGTCACAACCTAAAAGATCGGCAGGTTAGGAATACTGTTCCACAACTGTATTGACTTGGGCTCTACATTGTATACGTGCTTGCAGGGTTGGAATTGTCGGGGGATGGGATTGACCCCCCCCCCAGTTCATGTATGCAGACGCTAATTTTTGAGTGAAAATCGGCTTTAAATTTCAATCCCCGGGCAAAATTTCAAACATTTCGACAGATGACCCCCAGTTCTTTTAGGTCAATTCCAACACTGCGTGCTTGTTAGTTGTTATACACAGTTGAAAGACGCAGTTCAGCTCGTTAGCTGGCAGTGACTGTTGTTGTGATGGTATCGCGCCTGAAGGTGTTTACAGACTACAGTGCGCCTGCCTGTCTGTAGGTATGGAGACATGGTTCCGTCTACGATCCCTGGCAAGTTTGTCGGTGGAGTGTGTTCGCTGAGTGGAGTTTTAGTCATTGCTCTTCCTGTGCCCGTCATAGTGTCCAACTTTGCTCGAATCTACCAGCAGAGTCAACGGCGCGAGAAGCGCAAGGCTCAAAAGGCGAGCGAACCTTCTATTTATTTTATAGACGCTCATGCAGTCAACTATACGATGATACGACACGATATAAAGACTCTTACCGTATCGTATAGTTGACTGAGAGAGTTTAACGTGGACTGAAAAGCGGAGTGTGGTCGGCTTAATCATAGCACACGTAACCAAAACAAAAAATGTAAAAAGAACTAAAGAAGAAACGAAAACAAACAACAGAAGCTTCCTCTTTTGAAGCAGGAGACAGTCTGCGATTTGGACCTTTCAGCTTCTCAGTCCACGTTAAGCTAGTCGTATCCAGGGTCTACACTGATTTAAAGCAGAGAGAATGTGGTTGTTTATAGACGCTATTCATATCGATGATGATAAGCGTCTTTTAATTTTCCTCACACAAGTTTGTGTTATGTTTTCACAGACTCAGTTTCTTGGCTGGAGTTTTTAAGTTGCGCCTGGTTGGTACACAAGACGGGATACAGGGTCATGCAATGTATTACACAACAATTTAGTACGCCATACTAGTAGCCTACGTGTAGTACATGAGATCCATCTCAGAAGCATCACACAGCAAGGCCGAATCGCCAGCAGCAGCATATTAGTCGCTGTGTCGTAATGGAGTATTATAATCTCCAATTACGGTATCCGGGAGGGTCACATGTCACATCGGCTATGCTATTTGATATTTTGACAGAATTTGTTATCGACTGGATGGTCGTTGTACGCCGAGTGAGGATCGGGTGGGTTGCGGGTGTTTTCTTGGTCTCTATAGTCCACAGCTGCATGTCACTTTTCTCTCTGAAGGTTCCTTCCGATGCTCTATCAATCATCGACAGCTACACAGTGCACTGCAAAGCCTAATACTCTCGTGACTGTTTCTTATTCTATTTATTCACACTGGCTCACTGACCGGCCGGCCATTATCGCGGCCGAACAGGCGACTTGTTGATCAGATATCAGCGACATTGCAGCTGGTGTTGTCGTACAGAAAGCACGACTGACAAGGCTTCGTCAGTCCAAGTTGGCCGCTCGGCGGGCAATCGCCGAAGGGACACGACGTTTCGATGAGTGGCAGAGGCGCTGTAGGGCACGTAGCGCCGACACAGCGGCGGCCTTGAGTGGCTGCATGGATGCAGTGGCCAGGTCCAGCATGGACGTCTGCAGCGCCGGACAACCGATGGACAAGAAAGATCTCTTCGAACTGCAACACTTCCACCTGCTGAAATGTCTTGAACGCACCACGGTAACGCACGTTCACAATCCCTAAAGTCTTTACCATGTTTTTATTTTTGCTTCTAAGAGGCTTCGTTCCTTTGTCATTTACAATAAATAAATAAAGTCAAACCAAATATACGTAGGTAAAAAGAAAGTAGTATGGTCAAACCACAGGCCTTACTCGACGGCCGTCGCATTTCTGAACTACACAGCTGCAAATTACGAAGTTTACACTAATCTAATAGCCTTTTTTAATTTGTGAAACGTCTTTTTTTCTCAGTTTGGAACTGACGCGTTAATTGCCAACGTTCGCTTGTGATTGTTGACCGTACGTCAAATACCATCCTACATGATACGATACTATCGATACTGTTGTAGGGTCGAAAGTTCACGTACGACGACCTAATGATCTCCGCTGGCGAACATGAACTTGTCCAGAATAACTCTGCACAGCCGTCAAGTGTAAGTGTCGTAACCTCAACATCTCCCTTCTCCGTTCACTAAGAATTTGACTTACATGGACAAATAACTGCAAGTAGCCTACTGCTTTGTTATCTTGTTTTGAACCGTTAGTGAAAACAGGAATACGTGTAGATCAAGGTGTCCTTAAATCATACAGAATTTGGCAGCAGTCAGTTTTATTACCAATGTGTAGTAAATTCCAAAGGATAGGGTTACAAAGTATCCAAGGAGGTATTCCGGGGGTGATATGTACTGTGTAATAGTTATATGGGTTAATTGCTGGCGTCATCAGACAGATGTCAGCATCAGCATAATGACATATAGGCCTACAGCAAACTATAAACCACACTGTGGAGTGCTGTCCGCTGAAAAGATTCATCGACTTAACCCTTCGACTCCCACTGTTGCCACATGGGTACAGCTATCCTGTACCAGACAGGGTTAAGCCGTCATGTATAATTTTTGACATCCGTCATCTGACACTCTGACGCTCAAGGCTGAGCGTCAGAGTGCCCGGATTTCAAAAAATTACAAATGACGACTTAACCGCTCTGGCATAGGATGCTTTATAGCTGTACCCATATTGCAGCAGTGGTTTCAAAGGGTGAACTGCGCACAGTAATTGTGCATGGCTGCAAGGTGTCGCAACTAGCAGTGATAGCAGTCTGCGCCTGTTATGAATGATGGTGGGTGACTGTATGTGTGAAGTCGGTTGACGACAACGACGATCGCATCACCACGATGACGTCATCAGCCGCCAACGACACCCGACCAGTTGCAGCGACTGTCGTTGTCATGGACGCTCGCCGCATCCTCCCTAACGACGGCGTCGGACATCTCTAGACCAGTGGCGCTGCCAGCGGACAGCTTAACAGCTGGATGTGCGATAACAACGTGCATCACCATACCAACGCACGGCACAAGGGCGTCAGCCGATTGGTTGACAAGATGCGCACCTGGCCCTCCCTTAGCGTGACTTTCAAACACTTTCAACTGCGATACACAATAACAAAGTGGCCACTAAAGGTCATCGCAAGATGTCCACAGTGCAAAAGTCGACGACATGTTAATGTTCTACTGCTACTTACGGAATTAAGAGTCGAAGGAGAAAATTTAATGCCAAAATCAAATTTTTTTGGATCAGTACTGAAATAAACACGGTCCTTCTATAATAGGTCCTAGTAGTCATGATGAATGGATTAAGATGTAACTGAGAGTGAAATGATTAATCATTGTTGTTACTGTCAGCATTATGCTGAGTTACAATTGAGCACAAACCGACTTGTCCTCCACACCCAATAATTCAAATCATCTGAAGCTTATCTTGTACAGCTACACTTAGACCCCAAAGCCGTGGCTCAGACGGCTGGCTTATAATCCTCATGGCTGGCTAGCTGGCTTAAGCCGTGGCTTAGGACTACTGATGGCTTATGGTGGCTAGCCACGACTTACGGGTACAAACAAGAACATTAACTGTAGAAAATTAGCACAGTCACAATATATATCATTATTAACCTTTGACAGACACCCACTGTTGCCATATGGGTACAGCTGTAAAGCATCCTGTGCCTCTGTCAGATTCGGAGAGCCCGTATATCAAGAATACTACAAAAGATAACTTAACCCGAACTTAATCCAGTCTTGGCACAGGACCCTGCAATGGACAACTGACCAAAATAATTTAGGGTTATGGGCTTACATTTTTGTGTGGCTTACAAATTTTGTGGCGGCTTATGGCTTAGTGCGTTCCATGACGGCTTACGTGTGGTTTATTTAGGATGTGTTTATTAGTCATTCTGTTTAAGTAAGTAAGTCGTGAATTTACATAGCGCATAAATTGCGATATTTCTAATAGGCTGTACACTAGTACTGTGAAAAGCGCCAGATCACACAGATCATCACTCAGTGAGTTCCAGACAGTTTTACTCTGAAACAAACGCATTTAGACACATTTGTATGTTACATGAACTGTGAATTAAACAAGTTGAATGCAGAACATGGATTATGAGTTTTTTTGACGCGCGACTGCAAACACACAACCATTAAATAATACCACAAAATATACAAGAAGTACGCATGAATGGATGGATATTAGCTGCATGGTTGTAACAGTCGTATGATATAACGGGACTAAAATCATCTGACATCATTTAACATTTATTAGCACTGTTAGTGTTAAAATGAGACAATTTATGACCCAGCATCAAATGCTGATATGACACACTTTACGACTAAAAGATCAAAATTACACAAGATGTGCAGCACTTCACTGAAGAACTGGTGTTTGATGGCATTCTTAACATATGCCCATACAGTGAAGACTAGATAAGGACTACCACAAAGGAACAATTCACGAAAATACCCAAACAGTGCACAAAATACCCCAAAATTATAAATGTGACCTCAATCTGGCTTGTGAAAACAATTTGCCCTGATAAGAGATGTCTCCTGAAGGATTGTTTCAGGTAATCATTTGGCTATCATCGAAAACCTAAAAAAACTGTAACAACCAAATGAACACAACAGAACCAAAACCAACGAAACCAACTGTTGTCTCTTGTGACATCTTGCATAGCAATAATGGGTTGATTCTGACACTCAGCCAGAAACAAGTCTCTGAATCATCAGGTGACGCTAGCAGAGATGACAGTAACGATAAAAGCATCTACGGACACTTTAGCGTGACGTTTCATTTGAGACACGTGATGGACGTTCAACAATTAACAGCATAAATAACTGCCACAACCATAACTTCAAATCAGTGAATTACACAGAAAAAACTATAAAGTAGCTGAATAAATATCAGATATAATACATACTGAAAACAATGAAAACAGAGTAAAACCAATGAACAGCTTTGGTTTGTCAAAAGGCCGGCAGACAACGGTAGACAGAAATACTTCTGCAGCATGCCCGCTCAACTTATTGAACAGGATCCATGACAGGTACAAATATTATCATTTGGCTACAGCGGAAAAGAAGCAACGACGAACCAAGTCCCAGGCAAGTGACCGACAAATGTAACACAAAATGCCAAACTGGTTAGACACTAACTTTAGTTCACGTAATGCTTTCTACATAAACAGCAGCATTATCAGCAACTAAAATATATCGGCCACATCATACACCTTACACCACACAACTCCTGTCGATGCATAGTGTAATACTCGCCTGCAGCTTCGAGTTCAAGTTCACACAAAGTCACAAAGAATATATATAGTCGTAATTAATATGATATACTGGCAGTATGCAATACATATTCACAGCCAATGCTATTTTCACTTAAAACGAAACAGTACTCATTAATTGCCATACATTTCAGGATATACCATGAACAGCAGCTAAACATAATCTGGGTTTCAGGAGTTGGTTAAAAGACAAACAAATATGTTACAATATACAGTCAGGTTCCTAGACACGATATTATTACAATGTCACAACGCACGAACACACAATTACATTAAACTGTGCATTAAATTACTCAGCTGTCGTACTAATGCCACTCAAAGTTCTATAAATGCTTATTCAGAATGTTCAGTAATTAATCAAATAATTTAATATTTAGATTAGCTTAAACGGCATGCGTTGTACTCCAGCATCAGTCAAGTTGTGAAGACTGTCTCCGAAATGACCTAGATTGTGTTGGGTCGGGCGTTAAACTCTACTCCACCTATTGTAATACACGATATCACGGTGTCGAATTAGGTCAGGTCCGCTGCGGTAAACAAACCTTTAGGTGCAGAATTTAACGCAATAAAGGTCGGATGTATTCTCTTTTCGTGTGATTAGTATTAAAACTAAAATCTAATTCAAAGCCAATCAATACCGAAAATCTAGCGAAACGTTTTTAACTATTGACAAACGTTTGTTTACCGCGCGTGACATATTAGGTCAACGCCCGTAGCCTAAAATGTTACTATTTTTAGCACACCGTGATATCGTTTATCCAGTGGTTCTTTGCCAAGTCAAAGAGCATTGTAGTTATGTACCACAACTTTTGAAATTTACAAGTTCAACTATAAGTCACTGTCATTTGCACACTCATACTAATAATTACCCTGTACATACAGGTACAGTACCATAATCTGTTTGTTTACCTATGAAAAGGTATCGAAACTAAGTTGTACTTGCTTCAATCTTAACACTAATAGTTGCTGCAGCAGGAAGTGTTGATTCAGATCAGTGTTTGTTCTCAGAGTCTGTTCTATGCATTCGTCTCCTCTCAGCTGGCAGTTTGTAGGACACTAGCCACAAATATGCTGTCTATCAGCATCATCATTCAAGTTTTGGACAGATTTCCATCAAAAATGACACTATGGCTTGCTTGTATGGGATGGTGATCTAAAGATTGGCTATACATCCGACTGCTGTGCTTTGAAACACGGTCAACACTGGCATAGTGCCATGCGAATATTTGAATCGAATAGTTAATGACTAAACCAATCCAACTATTTGGAATTTTCGAATACTTGCCATCACCAATTTACATATTTTACTGATTTAACTGAAACTGAACGACACTGCAATCTTTACATTGGGCCACTATGGTCCACCAAGTACTGGAAGAATACAACAGCTTGCCTACAGCACAAACCATAAATGGCACAATGCACGAACAGGGTGCCACAAAACTGCTGAAACTAAATAATAAGTACCTATTAATGGTGACTTTTGACTATGGTGAAAACTATTTGATTTGATTCAAATTTCAAATAATGGCCCACTAATGAATTCAAAATTAAAAAAAACATTGTTTGCACAGGAGTGAACTGAAAACATCTGAGAGTGATTTTGCTATTCGATCGTTTTAGGACCTGTCTGTCTGGTGGTCTGTCACGTGATGTGACGTCTAAAACAGTAAAATAGTGTCATTTTCAGCCGAGTTGCATTGACGTGACTCATTAGATCAAACTTACTCTATGCTGGGGCTGCATGCTATAAAAATGGAGTTTTGTCTACCAAAAGGGGTGGAAAAAACAGCTTTTCTGCTGCAAGATTATATTCTATGTTGATTTGTAATTTCAAAATCCTGTATCAATTATCAAGTAAGTCATACCACACTAATGCATGGAATGTGATTATAAATCACTGTATATATGTTTATTCATTACTCATCAGATTCTATGTTAATACTGTATCTAGGTACAAGGCAGAGATGTAATTAATTGTGACAGTGTCCTCTGCACAGCTACATTATCTGTCTCACTTTCATTGTGATTTGCATTCAAGTGACACACAATCCACAAATTGCCTAACAACAACCAACTAACGTTAAATCATTAACATGCGCATATCTAATAAAATCCCTATTTATCCAGTTATGACCTGAAGACGTATTTTACAATAATATCCAAGGATCAACAGCCATAGTATTCAATAACATTCAAGGAAGTATCTCGTAACTGTCAGCACTTGTAAGTGTACGGCAACTTGTGTGAAATGGACACCGAGTCTAACACACACTCTCAGGCACTCCTGCTATCAGACACTTGTGTCATACAACACAGCTCATTAGACTATTCACAACATGCAACATGGGTGACCACTTTCCAGCGACAGCACATTCACTGATTACTCAGTGGCTACAATGAAAGCTTCATGCTTCAGAAAATGCCATAAAGAACAGCATCACGAAAATAATGAAAAAAAAATTTGAACGAAAACAAAAACTAAGATATATCGCGAAAAATGCAACGGATAATTACAATCACCGAAGCGAAAGATTCTGTCACTATTTTGTCACTCATCATAAACATTTTCCAATCCCATCATTTTCCAAGTCATCCCGGCCAAGTAATAATCCTGTATAAACAATGTCTAACAGACTGACGACAAACGTGGCACAGTCAAACAATGTGTGCTAACCAAGGACATGTTTCCATCCAGAAATATTCCTAAGCAGCTCTCGGTTTTAAAAATGCATGCAAAAAATAAAGTTAACGGGAGCTTAATCAAACAACAACACCATATCAAGGCCGGGTAGTACAACGGACACAGCACACACAGTCAGTCAATGAAGGCAGTAAAATTCAACCTAGATGACAACTAAGCCAAGGTCAGTCAAGTCCTGCACCGACTGACTTCTTGTCTCTCATCTTGGCACGGCTCTTCGTGCGTGCCTTGAACGCGGCGTCGTGTGCCATGTGCTGCACAAAACAGACAGTTTACACTGACAGTTCACACGTAAGATAATGCACCGATCAACATGTCGACATTGCTATAATGGCGTAGACGGATGACCTGATGAGAAGGTCTGACAACGTCATGTGCACTGCATGTAATGGCACACCACAGTACACACACGTCTTAGTAAACATCTACTAATGCCAGCACACGGCTGCAGTCCAGCATCTATGTCAGTTAGTATTATCAGTAAATATGACAATCGAGCAGTTGACTACGTATTAACTTTCTCTTCCATTTCTTACAATCAAGTGTATCGGACATTCTGCCGACATGTTGAATCCGTCCACATTCAATCAGGTTTACCTCGAGATCTGATCGTCAGACCTTCTACCATGTAAGCCAGTCACAATCATCAGCGTTCTTTCCCGATACATCCAGTCACCATTTAAACCTGTTTAGTCACAAGAGCCGCGTACACAACACAATACATGAGTGAAGCCAGACAACTCAACTGACTCGTTCAGTCTTTGATGCTTTGTT
>Ga0056129_1000522_pt1 | contig 10336 bp, 10 predicted proteins | sample WorMetLIZISLAND1_FD_71118 | JGI IMG/M metagenome (GOLD analysis project Ga0056129, IMG submission 71118) | Marine gutless worms symbiont microbial communities from Max Planck institute for Marine Microbiology, Germany - Olavius loisae LIZARD... ...
AGTACTAACTATTATTGTACATACTTGTAATTTGAATAAGAAATTTAATTACTATAAACACCGGATTTCCTACTTGACTGGAACTTATTATAACTTCAAAATGGAGGAATTTTTTTCATCGTTTTTGCGTAGCGCGGGTGTGCTTTCTTGTATGTGGTTGTTACAGCGGCTGTTTGGAAGTTAAACTAAAATGAGCCACAGCTTTTGTTAAAGCTCATTGATGGTCAGTAGTGGACGTGAGACGAAACACTGCAGTGTGAAACATACCAGTGTAGAACTGAAGACACTCACACCACCACCGTCCAGCATCATCAATACGACATGAGCCATTGTTGAGACACTGATCAAGTGAACAGTTAGCGGTGTCACAGCGCCGGCCGATGTATCCTAGTGTACAGTTGCATGAGTATGACCCCAGCTCATTGATACACGCTGCTCCATTGAGACACGCCGTTGTACTTGCCTCACACTCATTCACATCACCTTCACAGTAGTCGCCTGACATAGCACAACACATCATCTACTCTCACTCCAGGATTAGGGGTGCACCGGATCCTATATTTTAGGATTCGGCTGGATCCGGATCCTACCGGATTCATTACTGTCAGATCTGGCCGGATCCGGATCTTAACCGGATCCAGAGACTTTGGATCCGGCCAAATCCGGACCTTCACTGGACCCGGATGTAACCTAATCCGGATCAAAGCTGAATTGCAACCAGTGAGGATATCAAAACATCGAATCATAAAAGACAAGACAATTTTGTAATTTGTTGTGATGCTGCACCATGAATTTCTTACTGAATTAAAGATTTTACACTTTCCTGACATTGGGTGATAAAACACAGTGCATGCTTACAGTGATTGGTACTACTATATGGTAATGAATCCGGTTGACCGGATACAGACTGTTTGTATCCGGCCGGATCCGGATCTGGTGCACCTCTATCTAGGATGTCATACAATTATATCCCATATAATCCCACATTTGTTGATAAAACACGGCATAGTGAACAGATGCGATACTGTGCAAAACATTGGCATGAGGAAGGTTTTCAATAGTGGAAAAGAGTCATCGGAAATCACACAGCTTATACACAATTTCATAGTAGTTGTCCATTAGAACTATGTGCATATTTTGCAGCATTTCTGAGACAGTAACATCTAACTTTAAAAATTTCTCAGTCATTTGTCTCTAAAATCTGCTATTGGTCAGGTCTTGTCTGTCAATCATGCTGCTAGGACGGCATGCAGCACGGGCCTAGGGCCAGCACACAGCGCCGGTATATGAGCCACACAAGCACAGAGAGCCAGTAAGGCTCGTTTGTTTACAAATTAGGAACTAGATGACGTCAAACGATCTGAAAAATATTTAAAATGTAATACTAAAAAGTAATAAAAAGTGGACATGATATGGCAGACATCCCCTCTGATGCTTCCAATATCTTTTAGTAAACAAAATATACAGTTTTTTTGTAATATTTGCTGCCAAAAAATCTGCAGTAACCAACATAAACTTTCAGATTCACTCAGGGTCACTACAGACCACGCAGTTTGTTAGAGAACGCACCAGTTAGTATTAACGTTCTGGTGTTCCCATCACATCTTTAGCCATCTTCACACATAATTTACTGGAGTGTAATTGGTGCACAGACAGAAAATATTGCTATGACAAATTTTTGCTCCGTATAGCTTTGCATGAGGACACATGATATAAACTAACTAAATGATAATAGGTGCAGTGGAATGATAAGGCCAGATGACACACCTGCATAACCTGTATTGCTGCAATTACACCTGTACGAGCCAGGTAAGTCGACACATATACCACCGTGATGACAAAGAGGTACAGAGGAGTTGTTCAATGGCAAATCACATTCGTTTACGTTGGACTCACAACGTTCACCAGTCCAACCTGCACAGCCACCAACATAGTCATTACAACACCACCATTAAACACTACAGAACGTATTACTGTTTCAATCAGATGTCATTAACGATTTCATTATCACCAGCATGTCATGCAACAACACACCAACTCGATCTCCTGCTTCACTGCTGCCACTTCCCGGACTGAAAGACAGGTATCTGCCTCCGTCCTGTGCAACTAATTTGTCAATGAACTTCATTATATTCCTGCAGCACTCCATCTGCATCTTGCTCACCAAAATCTCTTCATATCAATAAGTTCTTGGAGGAGACGGTGAAGGCTGGTCCTGTTGCCGTCATGTTTGTCAGTTGATGCCATTAGTCGAGGCGTTTTAGAAAATCAAATTCAAGCACTTTCAATGACCTTCAGACACAGATTCAAGGACTTTCAAGGACCACGTCTGTTTTCAAGCACTTTCCAGGCCTTGAAAATATGGAAAAATTATTCCAGAACTTTCAAGGACCCGCAAGAGCCCTGCAGTAGAAGAAAATATAAAAACAAGTAAATAAAAAACAGCGTGTGACACTGTGCAAGTAGGTCTCAGTGAATACGTATTGAGACTACACAGAGGTCATTCAGTGCAAACTGAGACAAGAACACAGCACACAGGACAGCACCTGCATTGCATGAACAGTTGAATGCATCGAGTAGGTCGGTACAACTGCCTCGTCCTTGGCACGGATTTGATAAACACTCGTTAATATCTGTTTCACAGTACGTGTCCGTGTAACCTACGATCACGCAATCCACACCAAATGTCAACGAGTTGTAATTATGTGAAATCACCGTCTTCTACCTTCAGTTCAATGTTTCACCTGTCGACAATACAAACTGTAACACATTGTGACGTTGGAGTTGGAGTAGAGTTTAATGGCGAACCTGACACAATCTAGGTCATTTCCGATGTGGTTTTTGCAGCCAATCACTTGACTGACACTGACAAGCAAAACAGTACAAGAAAATACAAAAACTAAACACAACCCAAAAAGCAAACAAAGCAAGATACAGCAAAACAAAACTACCCTGGTTCAGTGGCCTCTTACAACACTCGGCCAGGAAATGAGATGGGCTTATACTAGAACACTCCCGAGCCCACACGGGGCTACATGCAACACAATGAACTGTAACATTACAGTTAGCGGGAAAAATTCGGATTTAAAACGGTAAAGTAATTTTTAGTCACTGTAGTCAAACAGACAAAACACTGTTTGCGACACACACTTGCAAAACTACAGCAGCTAAAGACACTTCAAGATCACAACATGTTTAGCTATACTTACTTACGCATCATCACAGATACATATTGTATAAGTCTTCCTTCTGTCATGAAGTATATTTCTCAATCAATACAACAATATACAACTAAAATAGCATGCATCAGAAATTTAATGCAGAAAATAATCGATGCAATGGACATCGTGGCCTACCAGGTGAGCACTGACACCTGTACGACAAGGTGTCATACAGAGGTACGCAGGTAGCACCATGACGACAGTCACTGCCATTACACAATTCCAGCAGGTGTTCACAGTCTCGGCCGACATAGCCAGCAATACATGAACAGTTGTAGGTCGACTTGTCACACCACATCACATAACGGTATCACTACTGCTTCATTATCACTGACAGCATAACACATAGTAACAGTACAAGCTGCAGTGGGCAACAACATATGTAGCAGACAGAGGTACAATTAATTACCAAAATTTAATAAATATATATAGGCTATCAGAAATTTCAGACTGCAATTCTGCTGCACTTGCCAGCTGATTACAGTTTAATATATGTTGGTGCATGTTATGAAACAGACACGCCAATATCACATAAGTGACAATTCCCGGCTGACATTTTATGGTTACCAGAGCTGTCAAGCAATTAATTTTTTTAATCGTGTTAACAAATGTGATAGGAATTATTCTAATTGCGCATTGACTTGTTAATTAACGTATCAATTCGAAAGGATTGGGCCAAAACATCCATAAAACCACACATTACATTACGTTACTACATTAAACGTATGAAGGTAATACTATAATATAGCAAGTGTGTGTGCAACAAATGAAGCCAGGTTATGTACCACATTGAGATAGCCTGTAGGCACTGATACACAAGTAGCATTGTTCTGACATGGACTAGCATCACAGTTCTCTCTCAACTAAAACATACACACATGAACATATTTCTTTAAGTATTACAACAACTAATTATCAACTTTATTGCTATATAACTGAAACCAAAATGATTCAGTTAACACATTTTAATATAGAATAACTAGGTGTAAACTACCAAAAATAAAAATACAATAAGGAAAAAAGCTGTAATTACTTGGTGACACGATAATTTAGCAATGTTGACAGACAGAGACCATGTGGCACCAATATCATTTTAAAAACATTTAAGTTGATTCTGGGCTATGAATGTTGACAGCAACAGAATGTGCTACAGAACAGAGATCGGTGATGAACTCACATCAAATTCACAGTGAGGTCCGGTGTAGTTGGCCGTACAGTTACACTGGTAGCCATTCACGCCATCAACGCACGCACCATCGTGCTGGCATGGCATAGAAAAACATTCATCAATGTCAACCGAACACCTATCACCACACAACACGAGCACTCTCAACTTAACATTGATACATCCACTAAACAGCTCAAGCTATTTGACAAACAGATTCATATGGTTAAAAGTAATAGGAGTAAACATTTCTTTTTATCGAACCAACCATCGTCTCATTACCCTCACAATTCAGTCTCAATCAGACGACTCTCATAGAAACCAAAACATCAAGGAAATTTAATAAATTTGATGAAAAAATATTTTTATTTAACAAAAGCAACATGCCTTGCACTGACTCTTTCCACGAATGAAACATCAACGACATACTGATTAGCTACTTCACTGACACAGCACTAGTGAACACTGGTGTGCAAAATGCAAAGATCAGGATTAAGTCCAAAAAAGAGTTGATACAGACATGAAAATTGGGTGAAAATGTTCAGTTAAGTTTTTATAAACTATCAAGAGAGTTGTGATCTGAAAACCTGACAAAATTTCCAACGTCACAAACAAAGTAATAATAATAAAAATACTAGTGACAATGTTTACAGTGCCGTCATCATGGCTAGACCATTGCACGAGTTCACTCAGTTCATGCAATAAATGCAGTCTGCGCACCAAGAGGCCGCCAACCCTCAGACCAAGCCAGTCGACTTGGGCTGTGAGTTCGCCTGTAGGCTGCCACCGTCTACACCCACCGTTGCCATTTATTATTATTGCTCAGCCTGAAGACTGATACACACTATACCGCCCCACAGAGGGTAGAAGGCCGAGTCGACTTAGGTGTCTAGCTACATACCGAGATGGTTTACCCACTTGTAGACGGTCACCCATCCAAGTACTAACTGGGCCCGTAGAGTAACTACGTTGATCAAGACCAATGCATTACTGCTGAGCCATGCCATCATCCAGAAAAAATGAAACTTAAAATGTACAAAAATAATTACCAAAGTGGTTTAAGACAATGTTATAAGGACTCACGTCACGTATCTCATAAAGCTAGCAGAGGTACGGCTGTAAGTCTGACAGTCTGTGATTTGTGTCATACTCTCTTGTAAGCACGTGAAAGAAGTTGAAACAGTTAATAATATTATCAGGATACGTACAGGAGACCAGTGAAACCAGCAGCACAGACGCAGGAGTATGTAGCGATCCCATCGACACAAGTTGCACCATTCATACACTGGTTCCCAGTGGCACATTCATCGATATTATTCCCACAGAATGTTCCGTTAAACCCAGCAGCGCAGTCACAAACGTATGCATTCCACACATCTCGGCACGTCCCGTTGTTTAGACAGTGCGAGTGACCACAAACGTAATCACCGTGGCAGCCAATCTTAACATCGTTCATCTGAACGACATCAAACCGTTCCATGGAGGAATCATTTGCGAGCTCCATTCGAGTAAAAAACGGCAAAAGAAATGAGTTGATCCGCACTTCATTCAAGCAACCTTTGAAATGATTTTTTTGTTCGGCGTCTGCACCAATAAAAACTTCAGAACTGTTGTCGATGAAACTTGGCAGCTGGTTGTTGACGAGCGACTGCTCACTTCTGCTACTTCCATCAACGCTCAGAGACGTCATATTATCGGAAAACGTCACTCTGATTTCATGCCAAATTCCATCAGCAACAAACATGTCTGTATTCACCCACGAAGACGTGCCGAAATCATAGTGAATTTGTAAACTCCCGTTAGACAGCTGTATAGAGATAAACGAACTCAATACAGTGTTCCGCAGGTACAGAAGAGTAGCGTTGAAGTCACGGGTTCGAAGTCGTAATGAGAAAGCAATGCCAGTGTCTTGAGAAGTGTTGAGTAACGTGTTTGAGTACTGTATCACTGACGAATTACCGTTAAATGTAGCCTCCACTGCACCTGTGTATGGCACACAATACTGTTTAGTTAATACCAGATAGAAATCAAATGTTACAGTGTGAAAAATTAGCCAAATCATCAGAGATCATTAGTCACTGCACAAGGTTAAAAGTTTTAAACAATAACACGATAAAAATACAATGATGGTAATAAATAACACAGCCAAAAGCAAAAGTAACAAAATATACAATAATAAGTCGAAATAACAAAGTGTTGTATCATTAAAATTACAAACATCTACATGTATTTCACAATACAGCAGCAACACAAACGGATCGTCCATTTGCCAGTGTAGTCAATTTGGGTAGGCACAGTAAGTTTGTAACCGTTGCAAAAAAGTACTAACTAAGCCTGTCAGCATAGTCAAACATTCCACATCAACTTCATCAGGTGACATGAACAAAGTTGGTAGCAGAACTCATCAATTAAGTTCGACAAGCTGGAGAGATTGACAGAACTTGTCAATAATGTCAACGATTTCTGTCACATGGCAAGAAGCTAACTGAATGTTTATTTTTCCATTCCACACCAATACGTATGTCACTATGCCATTAGAATAATGAATTCCATAACAATATTTAATTCCGAAGAAAGTGTAACGATGGGAATAGCAGGAGGCAAAAGTATTTCAATGATATGTTCAGACATAAATATCAGGATGTGTCAGACATGTGAATGGATGGACAAAGGAACAGAGTTTTTACACCAACATAATGCTCTGCATATCTTCAACATCAGCATTGAGATTCACAAGGTGCTGCTATAAAGAAAACGCCCATGAGCGTCATACGAGAGTCATCTACAGAATACATGATCGATTCACACAATCTTCATTCGTCAATTAAACGCTCCAGTGTCCGTAACATTGTGTACGTCAGACGGTAAGCTGATCCAGACAAATAACAGCCCTGCTTGCATGAGGATGCACGATAAAAGCATGATTCACGGATATGAAGACCTCTACAGAGTCTACAGACTTCAGACTAAGACAACTTATAAAACGTAGACCTCGTCAACACAAACACTCACATTCATAGCCATCTTTCAGGTTACGGCAGCGAGAGACTGAAGGACAAGTGTACAGTGAGCAGAAGTTTGGTTCTGAGCAGTTCACGCCACGGAACTCACCTGTACAGAAGCACCTGCAAGCAACATTCACTGAATCTACAGGACTTCAGTGTTCACTATTCACAGTCTGTTGAACTGTCTTCAAATGATGTTTCAACTATAGCGGAAACTGAGAGATTACTGGATTACATTACACAGATACAACTTACTGGTACACTGTTACACAGTAGGCCTAATTACTTACATTTAATTTTAAATTAGTTTACTCCACTGGTAAAACTCACAACAGTCAATGCAGTTTATGGTGCTTTACGATTTTCATTTCACAGTAAAACACATCCTATAACTCAATTTGGTTAGGTAACCGACCAAGTAGCATCTTTTGTTTATAAAGTAATTTTCAAAAAGCATATGGATGTGTACAATCCAAATACATCAAGGCTTGTGCATGTTTAACCCTTTAAAGCCTACTGTTGCCATATGGGTACAGCTATAAAGCATCCTTTGCCAGACCGGGTTAAGCCGTCATTTGTAATTTTTGACATCCGGGTACTCTGACGCTCAGTCCTGTGCATCAGAGTACCCAGATGTCAAAAATTACAAATGACGGCTTAACCCGGTCTGGCAAAGGATGCTTTATAGCTGTACCCATATGGCAACAGTAGGCTTTAAAGGGTTAATTATGTGCAACGTGACTATAACAGCAGAAAGGAGACATCAACAACCTGAATTTGTTGTAGAACTCAGTCTGACACGTAGCATTGTTTTCACACGGCATATCAAGACACATATTGTCAGACTGTTCACCAACATCCACGTTTAATGTGTCTACCGGCAGTTCAACGACTGGTGCATCTTGACTGGTATGATTCACCGGCTGCAGTCGTAGATCATTCAGCCAGAAGTCTTGCATCGTGCCAGAAAACTGGTTATTGGGAAGAGAACCAATCTGACGGCGACGACGACGATGGCTCTCCGATGGAATCCAACCAAGGTACAAGACATCAGGAACAAGTGGCAGAGAAAAGTTAATGCTAAAGACCTTTAACGTGTTATCAACCTGAAGCTGGAGCAAAGAATAGTTACGAAAGAGATGCACAATGTGTTGTAAGCCATCAGCTACGGAGGCAGGTAAAACGTTTGTCTGAACTTCATCTCCAAGTTTGACTCTTGACACAATTCCAACTTCAGACAGTTCTATCGTAATAAATGTCTTATTGGACCCAGCCGCAGACGGATCGGTGCCAATGTAGAATAGGATACCAGACTGCCTGTGGGTACGAACAAGAAATGAAACATTGATGTGGTACGCAAGAACATCATGCATGGACTCGGGAACAGCAAATCGTGAATAACTAGGAGAAACTCCATCCCTGCCAAACGTACCAGCCACGTATTCTGAAATGCAAATCCACAGCCATTATCAAAGGATAAGATTGCAAATTGGACTAAAAGTCAACATTTCATAATAGCATAGAAATCATAACTATTACAATATGGAAATAACTTTTCACCAACAACGTAATGTCTAAGGTATGGATGTATTAAAATTAAGTCATAACTGCCAAAAAATTGGAACGTGCTAGAAGTAATATTAAACAAAGTGTACGAAACACTACAGCTGCGCAAAGTTGATTTTTTTCGATTAAGTTCGGATTCTGTGCGGATTCTGTTTTTAATTATTTCATTTCGGATTCAGTTAGAATGACTACATTCGTTCATCTTCAAAAAGCATGGTTCAGTTCAGATTTTAAGATTATTTCTTATATTATTTGAGAGTTAAGCAATTGATAGATTGCACAATGATGAATAAAATGTTAAAAATTCACTTTCCTAGTTTTTGATGTCTTGTTATCTGTTCGTAAGTTAGCACTACACTACTATATATACTATACATATATTTGAACTCAGAAAATATTTCTGTGCAATAAAATTGTGAAGTTATCTACAAAAATTGACTCGTTCAATAGGTATTGCAGAATAAACACAGCTTTGTGGACTACGGAAAACCGACAACACAGGTATTAAGTTTTAGTGACAGTTCGGATCAATGCCGCTTATAAAAACTGACTCTGAACCGAATTTCGATTAACTGAAGTGCAATGGCCAGCAAATAACACATATCTATACCTCTGGTGCAGGCTGGGCCGTAGAATGGACGTCTACAATCACATGTTGAATGAGTCCACATGTCAGTGCAAACACCCCGGCCACTGCATGGATCAGGCTTGCAGTTGTCTCTCCATTCACAGCTGAGCGTCACGTTGGCTGAGGCACTTGGGTTAGCTGCCAGCCAGCGACGCGTCAACCAGTCGGAGTTGACACGAATGTCCCGCATGCAGCCAACAAAGCCGTTGCGACTGTGCTGCCACTGCATGTGTGTAACAGTCGCACCAAGGGATGTCATCACGGCTGAAGCATTGACGGGGACCACAGCAGAGCAATTTGAACAGCGGTCGTGACGAAGATCGACCGAAACAAAACCAGCGGCAAGCGCGACATCAAGCTGATGCCACTCGGCATCATTCAGTGTCATCTTTACACTGTTGCCAATGACAGTCTGCCACATTCCATTCCGATCCACCAGCAGATGACGACCACTCACCAGACTCACTGATAAGTACTCATCCACCGATCCGAGTGTGATCCACACAAGAGAAACATCTGAAACACCATACAAACAGCTACGTCAATCACATTAGTCAAAGCAACTAGCATGTCAGTAAAGTGGAGTGGAGCCCCACCCAACACAATCTAGATCACATTGGAGGTGGCCTTCACAGATTGATTGAGCATGGTTTTACGTCTGCGCCAACACAATATAGGTTATACGGCCGACGGTTTTTACAGGTCTGATGACCCAACCAACAGTGTCAAAGCACTGAAGGAGGGTGGTTAG
>Ga0056129_1000523_pt1 | contig 10335 bp, 5 predicted proteins | sample WorMetLIZISLAND1_FD_71118 | JGI IMG/M metagenome (GOLD analysis project Ga0056129, IMG submission 71118) | Marine gutless worms symbiont microbial communities from Max Planck institute for Marine Microbiology, Germany - Olavius loisae LIZARD... ...
TAATAGTGACTGCTGATCATAAGCCGTCATAACGCACAGAAACAGCGTGCAATGATTAGCAGTGAACTATGGTTAAAGCATAGGCCTACCTCTACCGTCCTCATGAGTGACTATTTCGCCGTCACATACACACACCAACTTTTGATGATGCTGCACACAATCGTGAACTTTCATAAAGCCAATTTAATCATCGATTTCAACCAATATATAGATCGATTTTTGGTAAAACTTGTAAGTAGCTATTCCATTAAAGATTTGGAGATATATTTCTCATTCCGACCAGGAAGTGGACCATGACAGTGGTCGTTCACGACTGACGGAGCAGCACGGAAGAGAGAACAATATGTTAGGGCGCGAATTCACCTGTGATTTAGAGGTTGGAGCTCCTGACACGTTGACTGCCAGTTGCTCGTCTAATTTTCAGCAGCCACAGCCCCTCGATTGCAGCTTTGTCTATGATATTTGAAAACGTAGCACATAATAGTAAAAAACACTCCACTCTCGCTGTGATAGCTGTATGCCCGTCATTATCCTTATCATAATCATCATTTTAATTCCAGAAACACACAACAACAAAATAAAGCAAGAGTAGGAACGGAAACAGTAAACCGACATGCATTTTCCCAGTCATTGAGCGCGCTCGGAGGGAGCTCATTGCAGCCTAGCATCACTCGTCACACGCATAATATTACAGTATATTGTCACTGACTGCGTTCTTTTGGAGAGCTCTTATCAGATCGTTTATGAAAGCAGTAAACACATTGTGATCAATACCGCTGCCCTGGACATACCTTATGACCTTCTGACCTCCATTGACACCGACCACATCCTATTTTATAACAATATTTGCACTCGCGATACAATGAAAATTATTTGTTGTGTCAGAATTTAGGAGCTTTGACAACGGCGTGTGCGAGAGATCGAGTTCTGAATCTGGTGGAGTCGGTTTATTTGAGATTTACGAAGATTGCAATAGACCCGTCATAATGTGACGTTTGCCGACATTTGATAAGCGTTATGCTACGACGATTGCATGATCGGAAAGTGGGCTTCAGTGTCGATAGATCAGCGAACGACGGGAGGTTAACGACATTTTACAACATCGCGAGACAGTGCGTGCCAGAGTTGTGTGTACGCCATCATAATTGTCATCATCGTCGGCGTCTGCATCATCATTACCGCTGCCGTCTTCCCTGTCATCTCTGAGTTCGTCGATTACGCCCCGTGGAGTCGTGCTCAGGTCGTCATGCTGATAAACTTACGACGTCGCCGCACGCGACCACCGATCGTAACGCGCTCGTAATTCCGACATCTTCAAATAGTTGCTGCTTTTGCCTCTGGACCTGGCAGAAGCCTAGAATGTCACCGCAGAGTGGTGTACGTATTATTGTCCATTGGTTGATCTGTACCGGCAATCCATACGTATGTAGTATGGATGACTGAAATATAGCGTTATTTTGACTGCCAAATCAAGTACCGTTACTCTGCAAAAACGCGGTGCTGTTTGTTTACTACAGTTTTTATTGCGCGTTCTGTGGACATTTTCATTCGTTCATTCATTCATTGAGTCATTCATTCATTCACGCATTTTGTTTGCTGAATGAGTACCACATAAAACAAGTACATGTAGAAAGACAAGATAATGAGCAGGACAGCAAGGCCTTAGCACTGATAGCTGCCCATAAACAAACACAAATGTAACAAATGTAATTCATCTGTGTTTGATCGCATCAGAAAGAAAGCCTGCAGTTCAACCCAAATTCTTCTTGAAACAAAGATGCTTATTCATTGCAATATCATTTAATTTATCCGCAAAAGTTCAATATTTATACAACTACTGCATACTCATTCAATTCAGCACGCTTATCCTTGATAACTGTGGTGAACTGAATTATACCACTATAAAACTCTTTTGAAACATACAGTACTGCTAAGGCATCAGATTGAACAATTTACACAAATGGCATATGAGACTAGGATGGCGATTCATACACGTAATGCCACTATGTAGATGGCTGTTCTGCGTTGCACATTACTTTGCAGCTTGTTTTCATGATTAGCCGACCGTACTAATGGTCGCGCTTATGCTACAGTGTTGCGTCTGTTTGTCGTCTGTCTGTGGCGTATGTATTGTGGCTAAACGGTGCGTCCTAGAGCAAACGTTACTATTGACAGTCTACAACAAGTCGTATATTAGGAATCGATTGGTACCAAGTACCAACATGAATGACCTTGACCTTTGCATAGAGGTCGTTTAAGGTCATGTCAACCATTGCGTCACATTCGCATTCACAAACCGTTAGAGATAGAGGCTTGGTTCCAAAGGAATACCAATAGGAAATGGCCTATGGGGAATCAATTGTCACATGACCGATGACGTCACATGATCCCGAAAGGTCAAGTCGTGACTCCAATACGCTAACAGCCCATCTCGAAAACAGCTGGAGATGCTATTTAGCAACAATCGCTAAGTACTAGATAGTCTGTTGTAAGGCAGTACGGTCGCTATCCTAGCGACAGCTTGACTTCATGTCGAAACTTCCGACTGACTGAATGCTTGACCGATTGCTTGCAGACTCGCGCAGAACAGCTGATGATGAGCAGTGACGCACGAAGTATACGTCACATACAGCAGCTGCTATCACTAGCTGGATAACAGCAGCGGCGGCAGCAGCCAGGACGCAATCAGCTCAGCGCTGCCTCCGCATCAAACAAGACACAAGCAGCGATGACACGTCACACTGCGAGTGTGCTTGCGTTATAATGTAGTCGCTACTCTCTGACATTGTCAACTGAAAACTGTTTTTCTTCTTTCCGTTTAAGCGGGTCGTTCTCCCCACTTTCACTGCAGTTTGTTAGTAGTCCGACGCGCGACACATCATGGCCGATGATCTGACTCCGTCTCCGTTCGTTGACGAGGACTCGGACACAGAAGACGCCAGCTGTCGGCTGTACGACTTCGTCGTCTTGACGGTCGTTCTCGGTCTCGTCTGCTTGTTCGGTTTGGCCGGCAACATCACGTCGTTCTTCGTCCTGTGTAAGCACAAGACCGAGACGGCGACCATCTTCCTACTGCAGTGTATGGCCGTCTTCGACTCACTTCTACTGGTCGCCAGTCTTATCCTCTACGTGCTCCCGAACTTCTACCCGTACACCGGCAGACTCCAGGTCAGCAATGTTGCACGTGCATTATTATGATTCATTTGAATCAGTAAGTAAGTGAATGATTGATGGTAGTGGTACAGCTCCAAAATCTTAATTGCGGTTTATAAGGACTTACTTAGACTTAGACTTAGTTCCTCCCGTTCTAAGCAGAACATTGAGCGACGAGTTATCTCCATCTGGCACGATCGTTAGCAGTATCTCTCGCGTCACTCCAGTCAACGCCCAGTATGTCCAAGTCTTCTCTCAGTGTGTCTTGTCATGTCCTCCTTGGTCTTCCAGCCCTCGTCCTACCATCTTTAAGGCCTCCATTCTAAGGTCAGGCTTGATGGTCTGGTTGACGACAAAATTTCATGGAGACGCCCAAAATTTAATTCAGAACGATAATCCCCCAAATTTGCAAATTTGGTTACGTTGGCGACCCGTATATGCGTGTAAAATTTCATGACAATTGGTCAAAGGGTCTTGTCTTCCGACGTGTAACAGTGTGCGACATTGCGCATCAGTGTGACTCGGTTGGTTCCTTGTCACAGGTCGATGCTATGCATAGCTCGGACCATGCTATCACGCAATGTCATTCCGTCCTTCCACCCGTCCGTCAATTTGTCTGTTTGTCACGCTCCGGTGTTATAAAAACAACTAAATATACCGTCAAAATTCTTCCACGGCTCGGCAGACTATCGTTGTAATTTTATCGGAATTAAACCGGGTATGAAAATTCCGATGGGGTCATCCTTAACGGAGGCGGGGGTATAAAAACTTCGCAATTTTCCAACAATAAGTCCAGTTATCGCGGAAACGGTTTAAGACAGACCTCAGAACTACAATGAACGAGTGATGTAAAAAAAAATCTTGCAAGCTGCGTCGAGTATAATCAGATCAGTAACTGTTGCAGGTTCAAAGTGAAATATGGATAGGCGTAAATAAACACTGGGTTGTGTTTGCGGTGCCGTGAATAATGTTGGGAGGCGACTGTTGTAGAGGATCGAGGAGCACATGTGGTTTGTCATAGAGGATCTCATTAAACAGTCATTCATATCCACTGAATAACACAGTTCAGGAAACGTCAAAGGAAGGAACGAGGCGACTATGCTTACTTCACGTAATGAATGCATTGAGTCTGTCGATCTGCAGTGATGGTAAACCCCACACGGCACTGGAGGAATATATAAGCTTAATAATAAAAGGAGGCCGATATACCGTGTGTGTAGAGTCGCGGCGTCATCCGTCATGCCGTGATCCATGAGCACGTATAGTCTTGCAGGTGTGCGCGCAACGGCATCAACATCAACCACTTAAGACTGATGTAGCCTATACGTGTCCAGCAAGAATCTATTCGCTAATGTCACTGCAAGGATTATCACGTTGACATGCAATTGCAAACGATATATCAGTTTTTCACTGCGTGAGTGCGTGTGGCTACTATATAATTATATTTAGTTAAATCTGGCTTCAGCGATTTTATGAAGTGAAAGAAACGACAGACAACCATATTTAGGCCTATGCATTTATCCATTGTGCATGTAACGGCGGCCCCAGTTACTAAGCTACAGCGTGCAGTAACGCACTACGGAGGCAATAACAGACAATGATGAAAAAAAATTACTCCGTACGAACGCAATAATTATTTTGTACCAATGAAATATTAATTCGTACAAACGAAATACTAGCCTAATATTTCGTCTGTACGAATTACTAATTCGTTCGTACAAAATATTTTTCATCAGTGTCCGTTGTGGGCCACCGTGCGGTAGCAACAGCAACTACTCAAGAAGATTGTATTTAGCTGGACGTTGCAGAGGACATGGTGTGTCCGTCCGGTTTGCCAGCCCGCGGATAGTAGCGCCATCTCGCGAACAACTGTGAATACTAATTACTCTGCTCGCGCGCCGTGCATGTACTGTAAAACTCTCATAAAGTGTATTCGAAAGCGCTGTTGGTGAAGGTTGAAAATTCACCGTATATCTTTCGAAAACTGATTGTGGGATTTGTGTATGTTTGAGCTTTTCCCAGTGAAAGTTTTCAATCGTCGAAAGCGTTCACTGTTTCGCGGAAAGACTGTTTTTATGCAGAAATTGCTGGAGTGTGGCATGTTGCAACATACGTGCCGTGGTCGATAAGCTACACAATACACATCGCCAACGATGGACAAGTTTTCGCTGTACGGAATATTTTCAATTTCAAGAAGAAAGCTGTGCTAGTGCTCAGAACACTGCGCGAAGCGAAGGCCGTGTATCCAAGTGATTGAATGCAAAAGTTTCTAGTTTAAGTCATCCGGTAAATATTTATCTGAAGAAGCGAATAGGAAGTGGATGGTACTAGGCCTGTGCATGGTCAATTGTAAGTTGTAACCAACCCTCTATCTCGCATCGTTTCCGATATATGACTAGTTACAGGCAGAAAACGTGGTTTTTACCTACCCAACCCTAGCTCGCCCCAAATTTGACAAAATTACCCTTCGAATTTTCGGACAATGTTAGGATCGCCTCGTAGGGGGAAGGATTACCCTATTAATCCGTGAAATTACTTTCCTATTATCTCAATGTATGTGATCACAATCCATCAACATTACAGACGCCAGACAGACGGACGGACGGACAGACTACATTCTCATAGCAATGATGCTACGCACGTAAGTGCTTCGCGCGGTAAAAACTAAGGTTCCCTTTAGTTTAGTGTATAATTTTTCCCCACCAAATGTGATTGAAATCGGTCAAGAAATGCCGGAAATACGCCGAAAACATGTTTTCGTCAGCCCCAAATTCAATGCAATAGCTCGACTCGTCGACGCAACAACAGAACAATAATATAATAAACAATTTATACTAAACAGCCATTCTGTGGAATCTCAGCTGCCCTTTAGCATGCCTTCTCTACAGCAGCTGCTTCTTCATAATGGCTATTTGCAATGCCGATCGCCTCCTGTGGCCTTCGTCTAGACGACTAGGCAGTCAGAGCGTTCTGCAAGTCCGATGAAATCCCAGAGTTGGCTGGGCTGCCTACACGTACGTGGCGCCCATGGACTGCTGGAATCTTCACTGTTGTGTGATTATCTCATCAAACAGACTAGAGCAACACTGAAGCGGCGCGCCTAAAGCCTCTTTCCTTCTCCAGTCAGGGGATATGAAGAAGGGCCGCTATAGAACCCGGCATAAAACAGCGGCATTATCAGTTCCGGGGACCATCAACGTGATTTGGTGGGGCACGGGTCACGTTCGACACAGCGTGAGCGACTTGCGATCCTGCCCCACAATGCATCCTGCAGGGTATAATTTTATTTGCGCTTGCATTCGCTATATATTGGTGGCAGTGCGTTACCCTGCATTGCAGGTTCAGTAAAATGAATGAATGAATGGATGAATGCATTTATTTCAGGCTTAAGCCCATAGTATAAAAATTTATAATCAGCAGCTGAGCCTCTGATTCGGTGTGGACCGAAGACTGGTTGCTCAGTGGAGACTGGCGACAGGATTCTTCTGTTCGGTCAAGACTGTCGCCAGGATGTTCTCAGGATTTCCCTGCCCCGTTAAGACTGACAGAAGTCTCTTGCTCGTCAAAACTGATGATATGGTCTCTCTTTTGGTTCAGACTGAGTCTAAGGTGAAGCTGCCGATTATATGGTAAGAAAAATGGCTGCCACTGCATATTTTAATCAGTATGAAAAGAAAAAAATTCAGCAACTGCTTTGTTTTTAATATGCGATTTATAAGGAATATATTACAGTTCTTAGTTATAGTCGGTCTTCTGACTGGATTTAAAAACGCTATATACAGTACTTTCTGTTAAGGTTGTTTATCTTATATCCATGTGAAAGTTTCTACAACCTTATCGGCTATATGGTAACAAAATAGAAATGAATACATTTATATGATATTGTACTCTTACGTTTTGAAACTCATGAGAAGTTATAGCCTTACTTTTAACGTGGGAATGCGTATTGGGCCCACTACCTCAGCGTTAGACGGTAATGCGGCTGCCTCATGTGGTAAGGTAAGATAAGGTAAGGAGGCAGTCGGTGCAGTAGTTAGCGTTTACCCACGAGTCCCATGCCACGTGACATTGTAGTACACTGGTGGGCACATATGTCTGTCTGTAAGACTAGTGTACCCAGACACATAATGAAGAGGCATCGTTCCCTCAGTCAACTGACTGCCAGTGATTTCGCCTTCGTTAATGTCGCAAAGCAACCAAATAGTTTAATCAGCTCAGACAATACAAGAGCTTCTGGTCCGTCTCTGATCATTGGCCAACACACGTGGGACCTGTTGGATCGCATTTCACTATGCCTACAGCTACCAGCCAGTCTTTTTTTATCGCGCGATGACATGAACAGCGCGGACTATGTTGTCGCAAGCTCTCCGTCCGTCCGTCACATTCCGGTACTGTGTCCAAACGACTCAAATTGTCGAAATTCATTTACCTCATAGTCATGGGGGCTATCTGGCAGCGAATGAATTTCAATAGATTAGCTTGATCGCCGACAGACGGACAAACTGACGGGTTTAACTGCTATGTCAATGTCGCGCGATGAAAACGGATTCAAAACAACTAAATTTCGGTAGACGGCGACTCCGTCTAATACTGTTGAGATTGACTCAGTGATTTGTTTCGAAACGTAATATTTCAGCGTTGTAATTATAAAAACAAAAATAACACAGAGTGAACGAGTGTACTTAATCGTCAGCCTAAATTGAGTTATTGCAGAGCCATTCATTCGTTCACTTTATTTTATAATAGGCATGACAGAACGCAAGCCAATAAACAATGTAAAATGGTAAATGGTAAATGGCTTCCGATATTATAGAGCGCTGGAAAGCGTTAGCATAGCGTCAGCTTTGTCTAGCGCTCTTACCATTTACCCATGCCAGATCCGAGTCCATCAACGCTGACAGTCTAAACTCCAACTTCCTACAGCTCGGAAAAAGGAGTGGCGGCCGGCCACAGCGGGCAGTTAACCCCATGCGGTTACCTGTCAACACTGTGATACACACTACTTTAGTAGGCCTCGAACCCACAACCTTCCGATCGTTGGTCCGACGCGCTACCAGTAGAGCCACCGAGCCAACCGACAGTGTACAGCCAACAGCCAACAATGTACAGCAATGGAAAATATAGGCCTACGAAAACTAATAGCAGTTTTGATTTTTGATACAGCACACGAGTAAGGAGATTAGCCTACAATCAGAAAGGTGGGAGGAGTGTTGAGGGAGCTGAAAGGAGTGTGTACGCCGTCTGAGGCTGTATCGTTGTGATGTGATTGATCGTAATGGAAGAAATGCATGTGATATGTGGTTTGAGAATGTAGAAGTTTTAGTAAAAGTTCGTCGTCGGCTGTTGAGCACAGATCCTCAAAAGTAGGAAAGTCATATGGCACAGCCGATGTCCAGAATCCGGATTTGTTCGCTTGACGAAGAACAGCATTAGTAACTCACGGTCAGCCTCATCACCTACAGTTAAACTGTTTTCCCGCCGAAACCTGCCAAGGCTGCCAACCGATTCGTTACATCAGTAAACGAATAGAACGTCGGTGAATTTATGAGGTGCGGTTACAGTTGTTCACCAGACACATGATCAATGAGAAAAGAGCAAGCCAGCGGACAAAGCCGGGCTGACACGAGATAATTAAGCTGACAGTTGTGTGGTTGAGAACGTGCTGGGCTGTTGAAGTCCCTGAGCGGAGGTCGTCTGTTGAGGTTATCCGTCCAAACTGTCTGGAGACTACGTCGAGTCGTCGAACAGCGGAAGGAAGCCACGCACAGCCACGCACCTGCTTGACGTGTGTCGTCCGTTATTCTGTATAGGATCGGCGTTGTACGTGTCATCGTCATCAACGCTACTCTCTGTCCCTCTCTGTCAATCCGCAACAGTTGACGACAAGCCGCCGACATACTACACACTTTCACGGCACACGACAGATCGTCCAAGTTTTAACTCCATCACAATATAAGTTTATTTCGAAATTGCTACTATTACTGAATGACGTTGCTAAGAGTTCCATATGGCAACTTCTATATCGTTTGAATTTGTTTTTGTGTTTTCACATATTTTGCCTTGAATGTGCGTTTGTCACATTAATAAAGATTACTTAGTTAATTTTATATGATTATCAAGGGTGAAAGTGATGACGCCACATACTGTACATTCATTTCAAGAACGGCAGACTATGCCTGGATACGAAAATGCCAGCGAGATTTAGCGAGCGAGAATGAATGATATTTTAATATTTTAATAGCAGCAGGAATTTTTACAGTCTTTATTACGGGGAGGCTCACTGTATACTCACTAGCAGCGTGCGGCGTTCTCTGACAAAGGACGCTCTGCTGACGCTGCTTCGAACACTGCACTCGTCGTCAGCAAATTTGACTGTTACAGCACAGTACTGGCCGGGGTCTCTCTGTCACTCACTGATCGACTCCAGTTAGTGCTCAACGCTGCCGCTGGTCTCGTGTTCTCGGCAAGACGATCAGAACATGTGACTCCACTTCTCGGCGACCTTCATTGGTTGAAGGTCCCGGAAAGAATCAAGTTCCGTCTCTGTGTTTTGACACATCGGTGTCTACATGGAACCGCGCCGCCATACCTTGCCGAGACACTACAACAGACCTCCGACATGTCTGCACGTCGTCATCTTCGGTCTGCCGCAAGGCCGATGCTGGTCGTCTCTTCGACCCATCGTTCAACACTTGGCGACCGAGCGTTTCCTGTGTCTGGCTGCCGCACGCGTCTGGAACTCTCTGCCGTCCTCGCTGCGAGCAGTCCAGTCATTGACGACGTTCAGGCGCCGCTTGAAGGCAAAACTGTTCGAGTCCTCCTTCACCTAGGCCTAACTGTCTTCACCTAACTGTCTTACTGCACTATCAACACACGTGTTTTTAGTTTAATTTTGTACAGTGCCCTCGCAACGGCTATAGCTGTCTCACGTCACTAATAATAATGCCATCGCTGCCTCTATTGTCCACTCTAAACTTGACTACTGTAACTCTCTCTCTGTCACACCTATAGGTGAGGATATATATCCTCAGATCTGTGCACTGGCTCAAGATCAACGAATGCATTGAATATAAACTCATTTCACTTACCTACAAAGTTCTCACAACCAGCCAGCCTGACTACCTACACAATCTGATCTCTGTTCAGTCTTCAGGTAGAACCCGCTCCTCATCTGCTGTCACA
>Ga0056129_1000524_pt1 | contig 10324 bp, 7 predicted proteins | sample WorMetLIZISLAND1_FD_71118 | JGI IMG/M metagenome (GOLD analysis project Ga0056129, IMG submission 71118) | Marine gutless worms symbiont microbial communities from Max Planck institute for Marine Microbiology, Germany - Olavius loisae LIZARD... ...
TTTATGACTGAATTGAAATAAACAAGTACTCAGTTCGGAGTTCCGTAGTCCGTACATCACTCTCGTTCGTCACAAATACAAAATACCGATGGCCTGCAGTCCGTTAGGCTGTGTTTAGTGTGTTATAGCTTGCGTGGTATACGGCCGATTCGATTCGAGATTCGATTCGATCGAGAAAAAAAACGATTCGCAGGTCCCTAGTTTTAAACCATATTTTCCAACGAATCAACGAATCATCTGCAAAAAAGATAGTTTTACTCCACAACACATAAGCGTATGCATAACGCCATCATCATCCAGTCTAATATACACGCACGTTTAGTGTGACCCCGAGAGACATGTCCTTCGCTTTGAAAGCCAGCTGCTCCAGTCCTTGGCCTACCACGTTAAGTTCCAGACGATATCAAAACCAAGATATCTGTCCGTCAATTTGTCACATGTCGGTACTGTTTCGAAGTGGCTAAACATATCATAAAAATTTGTTCGCCCCCGAATCACCCATTAATGTAGTTTTCTCATAGTGTACATATATGACTGTGAAATTCTAACGGAGTCATCCTCAAACATAGATATAAAGAACGTTGAGAAAATTTAAAAACGTAAAAATAAACGTTTTTACTTCTTTTATTATTTGTGCCATGTTTAAACATGGCACAAATAATAAAAGAAGTAAAAACGTTTTTACTATCTATGCCCTCAACCGGAGCATAATATGTAAGCGGGGTAGAAAATTTACCGTATTGACCCTTGCTGTATCTCGAAAATCACACAAGACAGACCATATGTTTATATGAAATTCTAACTCAGAATGATACTCAGACGGATATTTCAGATAAGGCTCCATCGAACATTGACGTTTTTGGTGATATACTGTATAATCTAAGTTTGAGTAATTTCAGATATCTTCGGAATCGGATGGAAGTAGATATATATTTCAAACTTGTAATGAGGATACTTCTGACATATAGTATTCCAAGTTTACATTATTATCTCGTTTAAATATCAAAAACAAGTTCAAAGAGAACAAATTTAAGTATATTCACGACGAAAAAGCACAATTTTGACGTTACTGCATGACTTTTCGCTAGAAAACTATCCAGCTGCGATATCATACGATTATCGCTTACATTCAAAAATCATGCACGTATTTTAAGCAGGTCGTCTAATTATGATATAAGTCAATGCAACCATACACTGTTAGATTGACAGAAAGCATCGCGCTTATATGTGCTCGCCGCCCCTCCTCCTCCTGGGCGTGTCATTTCCTGCTGCTTTCCCACAAGTTATTAGAAGTTTTCGTATCAAACAAAGGAATATCAGGGCGGCATACGTATATTCTTGTGCAACATACCGGCGAATTTTCGACGATGGTCAGTTGATACTGGTCGCTAGTGAACACAGGCCTGTTGTCGTTCGAGTCCAGCACAGCCACGACAACGTCCAGCGTTCCAGTGCGTGGAGTTGGACTGCCGCCGTCGATAGCTCTCAGTCGAAGTCGATACTCGGCCTGCGTCTCGCGGTCTACCCGGTCGTTCAGTCGTAACTTCACCTCAGCGGCACCGTCCAACTTGGTCCCGACGTCGAGCGCGAACTTGGCGGCGGACCGGGGCGGAGAGTCGAGCTCGTACCGTTGAACGCCGTTGTCTGGCCCGTCGTCGTCGCTCGCCGTAGGTAGAATGTATGCACTGCCGACCTGTGCCGCCTCGATGACTGCCAGCTGGATCTCAGAGTCGCGAAACTGAGGCGAATTGTCATTCACGTCCAGAATCTCGACACTTACCTAACCTCACACAAAGCGTGAAACCAGTTTATAGTTTATACGACATCAGCAAATTTATACAGCAGTTAAAATGTTGGATTAGAAAATGTGAATAGCACACCGTCGAAATTCATTGACCCAACTCGACCCAACCTTTCTGTCCTCATTTCTTATCCTGTTTAGTGTTCACATTGTGCGAATAAACATGAATGAATGAATGAATGAATGAATGAATGAGTGACTGAAACCGACTCAATAATCCAACCTAATGATCCGCGACGATGCCATGTGCTCGGCAGCAAATTTAAAGTTCACTACAAAATAGACTATGGCGGTGAATCAGTGTTGTCAATCACAGTAACCGTTGCGTATTATGTAGACAAATATTTTTATCATGAAGTATTTTGTTTAGTAATAATGTGTCCACTGTCATGCACAAATCCGTTATCAGTTTCGGACGGGCTAGTCTACTGGTTTTGCATTAGCAGTTGAGAACACACGTTGCGAAAGTGTACATGTAGCCGGGAGTCAGCCGGGGCTGACTTGAATGTATGCACTTAGCGAGTATTGACAGTGGCGGAAAGGTTTACTTTTGTGCCGACGGCCGTGACAACATATCATCGGTGGAGACAGACAGGCAGTTCTTGGTCAAACGTGGCAACTGGTGACAAATGTTTTGACAGTAAATCGAGCTTAGCTGGCATTCAGGAGGGCGGAGCGTTGTCGACTTCCATTTGCTGTCCTGGCCCAGAACCACATTCCGCCGTTACTCATGTGTGCTAACAGCATCAACCATTCTGCAACGATCGACCCAACACACACATCGACAGGTATAGTTTTGAACGGAGCCGAGATTACGGTCAAACACTGCAGCAACATCGAGCAGCGCTGTGACTGGAAAGCGACGTTCCATGGCCTACGATTTCTATTCCATCACAATGCAGTTTTTATTTGTGAAGGTTTTAACGATGTCCGTCGTGACTGTGTTAATAACACCATGTAGTTCTTCGTCCTTGCCTATCACATCTACCATAATTAGGCTGTGAAGACAATGTCCAATCCGTATCTTTCAGCTGATGCCAGTTTACAAGCACTGACTATGTTTGATCCTTGATCGATAACATAAATCACATTCCCGTCATGCAGATCGAAAAGAGAGAGTGTTTCAATCATTTCCATTTTGGTATTCTCGCCCGTATGTGACGCGTTGAAAACAGCGGCTCCAAGGGCAGTGTTTTGGATCTGAAAGTCATCTGAACAACACTGAAGAGTAAAGTTAATGTAGGTTCATCCCTGTTTACACGTTTGTTGTCATTGCAACGGTTTTCGGCGCATTGCTGACAACATCTGCAACCCGTTTGCATGTTTCGTCATAAACGCTGTTCAGACGGCATCAACAGAGCCTGACAGCCACCAGTATGTCAGGCAAGTGTGTAACTACCTACAGACTGTGCAATTGGATCAGCGCCAGTTACCTTGTCTTGTGCTGTCGACGAAGCAGTAGATGCGCGAGTAACGACAGCAGGCTCTGACGCTTAAGAGGCATTCACACTGCGCGCAGTACTGCGCAGTAGACAGATAGAACAGATATCGGAAATTTGTATAGCGCAATATCATGTTTACATCTCCATTGCGCTGAATGCACTAATGTCGTGCGAATAGTATCGTCTCAAGGTTGCGCCTAAAAACAACAAAACCGACAGACAGATCACGAAACTCAGTCAGTAGTGAGTTCCAGGCAGACCGTCGGTCCCACAACAGAGAAAGCCCGACGGCCGAATGTGTGAATGTCGCTTTACTGCCGGCTGATGAACTCACATCTGGCGAATATCTTTAAAGACCGTTAAGACGAAGAAACAAACATGGTTTGCTGATGTGTAAACGCAACATGGTAAAAAGCCGTCAAACCAACCGGGAAATTAGATAATTTTTAGTAGAAAACTCTATTAGGACATGTACTGAATATTGTTCTGTTGCATAATCTGTATTTTAACGTTGCATATGTCCATATTTTATATTCGATTTTATCATTTCTGTGTAACATGTAACATGTGTAACAGTGTTTTAGTCGGCATTTTATTTTAGTGGAAATTTCAGTCCAGTCGATTAAAATTCCCTAATTTTAATCAAAGTCAACTAAAATAATTTTAGTCAACATATCCAACGTAACATATGTGTGATGTTTGTGGGAGGTTGTATGTCGTTGTTGAATAAGAAAAAAAGCTATATCCATACAATACTGACATTGTATTAAATACCGATATTCATCGGCACGGCGCAAAAAACCTGGTTTGCCGACTGTACTAACGGTCGCGCTATTGGTACAGTGTTGCGTCTGTCGTCTGTCGTCGTCGTCTCTCTGTAACGTGAAGTATTGTGGCTAAACGATACGTCCTAGAGCAAAAGTTATTATTGACACCTTATAGGAAGTCATATATAAGAAATCGATTGGTACCAAAATGAACGACCTTGACCTTTGTTTAGAGGTCGTTCAAGGTCATGTCAACCATTGCGGCATTAATAGCTCAAAGACTATACTTGAGCTAAAGACTTCAAATTTGGTACGCGGCTTTGTATTGGAAATGCCGAGTAAAGCGCACAAATAATCTTCCCTCAAAGTGTGCGTGGCCTAGCATCACGTTCAGTTCAAGGGGAACGTGACGTTTGGCAAACGTTGTTTTCGTTGGATGCACAGGTGCAGACCGGCGGACTTTAGGGGACGAGTGAAGGTTAACGGGCGCAATAGTGTGCGTGATAACTAAAAGTGCGATTGTAATTCGCCACATTATTTGTTTATGGTCCAAAATCAAATCACCGTGCCGCTATGTCTTACCACTGCTATTTGACTGTCGGGTTCTGCATACTAGATAGTCTACAGTGAGGTCGTCTATCCTAGCGACAGCTTGTCTTCTTGTTTTGTTATGGTACGCGTCTATAACGGGAATAACGGGATACTTTTAGCAGTTTCCAACATTGACGACGAAATAATTTTCGTCAAAACGTATTATTTTGTCGGCGTTGTCATCGTCGACGAAAAACACTGATGTGGAACATGTCTGTCCGCTATGAATTAAAGGACAGTTGAGTTGAGTGAGCACCTCGCAGAGGAGCTGGCAGACTGTTTGTATAATTTTCGCCGCGTCGACGGCGGCACGCCGACCGTTTCCTATCAGCGGCGACGGCGACGGCGCGAGATGTTCAGCGCTCGCTGGCGTCGACAGGGCATGGACCTCTAAGGGCGGATTTCAAAAACGCCGCTCAAATTTCCAGTCAGTTGAGTGCCACTCAGCTGAGTGGATATTGAGTGGCTGATTTCGCCACGCAACATATGAGTGGGCTAATCTTGGCTTAGTAGTGGGTTTTGTGTCCTTGCATCAATTTTCACGCTAGCTGTATTTATACTAGCTATTTAAGTATACTCAAGTAACTCCACTGTTGAACGGCGTTATTTCAATCCGTCCTAAGTCCCAACCCAACCATACCTGATACAAACAAGGATGGATGCGACCGATGTGCATCTCTGCTCCACTGTATTTGTGTGTTATTTAAACACGGCGTTGATCTTCCGGTCATGCACTTAGAAATATGATGCAAAGCGCTGTCAAAGGCATGACACTAGTACAGAAGTATTTAATTGTTTGTATATTTCATTTACCATGTTTGAGATTTTTGAGATGAGATCGTTGTATTTTTGATTTTTGAGCAATGTTGCTTCAATCTTAGTTCTTAAATCAACAGTCAAGCGCCAATGTCGCCGACACAATATGATACGATGCGAAATGATAAGCTATTTAACGTGTTCTAAAAAGCTAACAGGTGGTATACCACACGTACCAGAAAACAAATATAAAAAATACAACAAAACTATAAATACGTTCTATGGAACGAGGTATCTGTCCCATTGCTGTGCTCTATTTTGCAGTAACATTTAAAAACGTTGTTGGTCAACAAGGGTACAAGTTTTACCACAGCGTTATATTGTGACCATTTTGGGTCACGTGACGTCATCGGTCACGTAACCATAAGATCCGCAGTGGGTGGTTTCTTATAGGTGGCCCATTGACATCAACCCTCTATCTCGCATCGTTACTGAGATATTAGGCCTATGCGTCATCTGTTAGATCCAATTGTAAATGTATTGGACACAATTTTGGGGAGTTTTGGGAACATTGGGGGTTATGCCATTTTCGGTAGTGTATCCTTTGCGGCCGCCGAGAGGCGTCGTGTGAGGTATTAACCACTATAATCAATCAACGTGCATCTATACTGCAGTGTTTGGACCGTCCCATTGAAAATGCATTAGGATTGGTGAAAATTGGAAAAATTTGGGGGTAAAATAGGGAAGGCATTATAGGATTTTGGCCCCAACGAACTCGATTTTAGTTTTCCGGCCCCAAACGACTGTGCAAAGTTTCATCAAATTCTATCAAAAATTGCGACCGCAAGAGCGATGACAGACACACAGACACACAGATAGACGCCAGCGATCTTATTATCTGTCCCATGCTATGCAATAGCAATGGAACAGATAAAACCGATAAGCAAGTCCGACTCCTGTTTAGTACTGAAGCCGATACCTTTCTGAAATAGGCTTATCGTTTTGCAGGCCAAGTAGTTGGCAAGTACAGTACACTGTCGTCTTCAGGTGTAAGGATGCTCGGTGGATAGTTGAACAACTTGGTATTAAGATGTGCATGGACAATGGTTGATCAATAAGTAGTGAGAAAACTATCCAAGCAACCGACCGTAGCAACTGACTTATTTCAACATCGCTTCACAGTTTTCAGCTCAATTATTCAACCGATTAAACTGTTTCTATGTTTTTCTCACTACTTACTGATTAACCGTTGGAAATAAACAAACAAACATTAAAGCGATGAATGATAGACGCTCGTCGAAAATCTATGAGGAGTAAACTTGCAGAACATCAATACTGCTTACGATGAGGAGGTTATAGTCACAGCAGCGCGCTTTGTTCAGCCATGCGAACAAGTAGCAAAACGAGGTCAGACAACCGTGAAACGACCGTAAATGTTCGAGGAAATTGTGTCTTGAACAGTGGACAAACTAATAACGATAGTAGAGTAGAGAACGACGTCATAGCGGCATCAGTCTAAGTCACGTGTTCAAAAAAATGTCTTGTCGTCATCCGCCAGTCAAATCTTCTCTAAATAACTTGAGGATTTTAACGCAGCTCACAAACGGATCCTCTCCGCCACGGACTTTCAGTACTATACATGTATGTGTACTCTTGCTGCACATACGGACTATATCTCTGATTGTTCTCACGCATCACGCCTGCAATGGTTTCTTGTCCGCGCAATACATGTACTATGCCTAACCGCGGTATATGCTGTTGGATTGGATTGAGCAGTGTTTTACGTCCCCGCCAACACAGTATAGGTTATATGGGAGACGGTTTTTACAGATCAAAAGACCCAACCAACAGTAACAAAGTACTGAAGGAAATGCTGCAAAGGACAAATCAAACAACGAAAACAACAAAATACACATATGCACAGACAATAATAGACACAAAAAAGGATATACACAAAATAAGCACAACAATTCCCCTAGTCTACACTAATACGGGGTGACTAGGGGACGGCTCCCACAGAGGGCAGGTTCGCCAGGCCTGAACGGTGGTGGGGCTGCCGCCGCGGTACCCCCTCGGTATATGCTGTCGCTGTGTGTATGCTTGTCACTCTGTCTGTCCCTTACGATTCATTCATTCATTCATTTAAGAACTCAACACAACAATGCAACATCAGCACAATGTAAAACAGAAGAAGATAGAATAAGAATTGTTGAGTCTTAATGCCAATGAAGGGACACTAGCCTACGAATGAGCCACTTATACGAGGCCGACGATCCGGTAGTGTTGAAACTTGACGTGAGGGTTTAGTACTTGTACTCGTGCTTGTACTTGTGTCCTTAGTACTTGCAATATCTCTGGAAACAGCCATACTTATCGTCGAAATTATTTCACCGCCACCAGTTTTCTGTAAACTAATAAACGCCACAACACGATATTCAGTGATCACCCATAGGCAGGCATTAAACCCAGGTGCATTGGATACAGAAATTTGAACATTTACTACTGAGTTATTCGCCTCGTTCGACTAAGTGTACGTTAAACCACTGCCTATAGAGTGGGATAACTGAGTGTATGCCAGTCATGACAGAACAAACGCCCGTAGTCGGAATGAGTTAAAACCCTATTCTCTCATTTCCTCGGCAGTTCCTCGTACAAAACTTACTGATTTTACTTTCAAGGGGTCACTGGTCAAGGTAACTGGGCCAGCAAATGTTTCAGGTCGGTGTACTGTAGATCTGCTTCTTCGCATGCAGAGTGCAGACTGCTCTATAACACTTCTAGTCTGAAGTTATTTTTCGTTATTGGTCAGTTCGATATGATAAACAGAGTGCGCGGAGACATGGAGTAAGCCTATCGTGAGTGACTACTATACCTATATTGTTTACCGTCGTAGAATGTCGTAACACATTAGTGTTTTCCGTTACAGAACTACGACCATGGTCATGGCAGATATCATGAATAAATATGAAGAAGCATTTCAGCCTGCGAGACTGGAAACCATCCACAAGACTCGAGGGACTTGCAGCCGACGACTGTCATCGAACTGAACTACGACTAACATTGAACGGGTCGTCAATTGCATTTGTCATAGCGACCACAGCGATGAGGCGACACCACGGCACCGAAGAGCGATCCCCCTGTTCAACGACCTTCAACCTTGCCTGACCCGCAGTCTAACTGTATCTCACGTACATCTGAATTAGGGCTACAGACAACCTTCATCACGCCATTTAGCAATTTATTACCTAAGCCTGCTTCCAATTCATCACGCACGTTTTTCACATGAGCTGCGTCCGTCCAGATACAATGTTTACTGACACTTGTGGGTGTATGTATGTATGTATATGTCAGTATGTCCACACTCCACAATGGCCAGCAGATGTTTGCAGAGTGCTGGTCAGAGAAAAATGGGACATTTATGGTACTTCATTTCATCATCACTTAATTGGGACTCGACGAACAACAACGTACAACTTGATGGACGGCCGAGAAGCCCAACATTTTGAGTGCAGCTCGTCCATTCGTTGTCCTATAGGTGGCTGAACTCAGCCGGGTCGGGTTTTAGGCAAAACCGTACGAACCAACGCAGCTCGAGATGTGCGTGCGAATCTTTCTTTGGCATTTATGGCTCATTTGCGCAGAATTTCCTGTGTTGCTGTGTCTGGCATTGTGGAGGTAAAAAAAATCACATGGCAAATGAACCCTATACGCAAGCAACAGAGGGACGTTTCAACGCGATGGTTGTATAATAGCACTATCGTGAGCGACATCGGAAATAAAAGTACAGATATGTGTATATTCACGCAATTCACGCCAGTTCTTCGCGTGTCGAGTGCGTGACAGTGACACAGTTCACAGACTGAGTCCGCCACTTAACCACGGTGTCGTCTGCAGTCGTCAACTCCCGACATACCAGGCTCGTCGACGGGCAATCGAAAATGGTCCATCAAACCACGTGGTCTGCGATGACCTTGAATGACCTTGAAAGGTCATTTCAGCTACTGGAAGCTTTTCGAGGACAAATGTCTAAAAACTAGTGTAGATATCACGATATCACCTAGATAACAGTATTAGAGCGATGAGACGTTATGTGTGCCTTAAAATGTCAACTGTTTTATTGCATTCGATGGGCTTTCTCGTTAGTGCCAGAAAACAAGAGTAATGGGGATATCGTGCGGTATATTTTGACGACAGGTTTAGCAGCTTTTATAGAGCTCGCCAGTATTGTGTGTAATGCTGACTCGTGGGTTTACACTCGTCCGAGGCAGATATTTTTGTTGTCATCATTCGATGCTTCCACTCTCGGAGTTCAACAATCATCTCAATCTGTATATACGCTGTCTGGCTCTCATGTCAGTATCAAGTAATACAGCATCGAACTGAATCAAATGCTTCTGTTTTTTCGCTGCTGGTGGAAATTCACGCCACGCCTCCGAAACAGCTTGCAGTATACCACTGAAGACGGCAGAAATTAGCTTCGTTTCGGTGACGTTGACAGAAATCCCCGCGTTGGCAACCAATAGTTGTGAAACTTTGTCGTTACCGTCGGTACGTAAGTCGGAGTAATACATCTTAGCAGATTTATGAACGTAATCGTACAAGTAGTACTGTATGTGTTGAATAACCTACGTATACAAGAGACTCAAGAGCATTCCGAATTGGGAAAAATTCAATTCTGTTTGACAGCTAGACAAAATGGACGTGTGTACATCGACAAATATTTATAAGGTACAAGCTGCTTCCCGCTAAGGTCTGTGACGGCCCTGCATGCAGCCAGCCAGCCAGCGGCCCCGTATGCAACCTGTGCTATTAATAGTAACGCTATTAATAGCACAGGCCTTGGCCGATGGCCACGGCGTGCCTGCCGCTGCGAATCTGTTGGCCTACTTTCAGGTTTGTTGAAAATGTCATTTTTGGTAACGACGACCCCTTTAGATATAACACCCAGTAGATGTTTTGGACATGGT
>Ga0056129_1000525_pt1 | contig 10323 bp, 8 predicted proteins | sample WorMetLIZISLAND1_FD_71118 | JGI IMG/M metagenome (GOLD analysis project Ga0056129, IMG submission 71118) | Marine gutless worms symbiont microbial communities from Max Planck institute for Marine Microbiology, Germany - Olavius loisae LIZARD... ...
CACTTTAGAAGTTAGAACTCAACAATTTGAATCATATCGAGTTAATCATACTTACGACGTTGTTCCCTCAATTGATTTGTCTGTAAGATGTTGTGTCCGGTCCTCTGACATTAAAACCTAAAAACCTAAAAAAACCTTAAAAAACCTAAAAAAATTCTTTAAAAAACCTAGGTTTTTCCAGCCCTGGTGTAAACATGAAGATAATGACATTAGACGAAATGATAACATCAGTTGCAAGCAACCCATGACAACTATTAAGCCTGTAAGGCACCGTACAGATGACATTCAGATCTCTGGTCGGATCACTAGCTGCTAGGGGTCTCTAACCAAATCAAAGCTATTTGCTTACAGTTTGCATAGCGGTGACATTAAAGTAACAAAAAATGTTTTTGAACAAACTTGAACTCTGAAAACATGTTGAATAGTGGCCTATAAAATTTGAAATAAAATAAACAATCGCGGCACGTTGTATTATTCAGCGTGGTACTGTGGCTCAGAAGTAGTAATCACAGGGCAAATAACTGCATTATACCAAACAGAACCACAAAAAGATCATGAGTGATATAGCTAACATTTCCCACAACTGTCCACAGTTGATCGTAAGTAAGTTCTAAGTTTCAAATGCTACACACAGACAGCGATATCATGTGGACCTGGAGTTAGTCATTGGTCAGAACAGCAATTACCTAGTTCACCACCAGCAATGGAGAAGTCCCGCGGCAGTATTGTCCACTTCTGTATCAGCTGAGCGCGAGAAATCGCCTTCTGATTGGCAGCATCAATGGCCGACTGTACAAACTCTGCAACTGCTGAGCTATGCTCCTCAGATGTGAGCTCCGTCACGTCTGATACATCGATGCCAGCCGCGAGGAAACAGCTTCGTGCAAAGCGAGTCAACTTTGTTGAAGGTACCGACGTCTTGTCGTCTATCTCCGTCTGAACATGTTTCACAAGTACAGTTCACGTGTGCCACAGTGGCGGATATGAGACTGGCAAATGGACAAATATCTAGAAAATAGCGCACTTTTTGCCTTCAAAAATTATAAGATAATGTGTGTAGAAATGACTGGAGATAATGTCAACATTTTGGGTTCAACATAGACTGAGCTAGTGCAATAAAGGTACACCACAGCAATGTTGAACTTTAGTTCCAAGACTTCGACAGAAGTCAACCAAGATTCTGACCACAGCATGAAGATGTGAAGATTTCACGTTGAACTATGGACAAGCATGCACACCCATGACACTGACAGACACTACTGACAACAATACATTGTCACTATAATATCACACTGCATTAGAGACAAATCAGCCACTTCACTGCCCTTACAATCAGGGCAAACGCATATCTGTCTAATACTGAGGAATCAAACCACTTACTGCCACCATTAACTAATAACGTTTAACCCTTTGACGCCCACTGTTGCCATATGGGTACAACTATAAAGCATCTTGTGCCGGAAGCCATCATTTGTAATTTTTGACATCCGTCAAAGGCTGAGCGTCAGAATCCCCGGATGTCAAAAATTACAAATGACAAATAACCCAGTCTGGCACAGCATGCTTTATAAACTGTACCCATATGGCAACAGACTGGCGTCAAAGGGTTAAGAGCAACAGTGCTTTGATGAAGCTAGTTCAAGACTGACCTTCAAAGTGCCATCATAACTAATAACGCTTAATGAGCTTCGATGAAGCTAGTACAAGACTGACCTTCAAAGTGAGAAGCATCGACAGAAACTTGCGTGAGTCACCAATCAACATGCAGTTGCTCACACACGGCAACTGTTCCTTCACAGCGTCCTCGATAGCAACAGGAGAAACGTTCTCACCACCAGCCGTTATCAGCAGCTCTGCAGTTCCACCACAACGACGATGATGAAGGTTAACTTTTATAACATTAGATATTACCACTCATTCGTCTGTTATGTTTATAAATATTATAATTAGCGCTTGTTCACTGCTACATTCATGTTAGTAAACAGTACACACACAATATCTATAGTCATAAGGGCCACCACTGTAGCCAGCAGGTCTTCAGGAAAGCTAAACAAAACAGGTGTCAAAGTATTTTTCACAGGCAAAATTAGAGATCTTAACCAAAGTGAAACACACAGCAACTCAGAGTGAAAAATGCACCAGAGAGAAAAACCAAGGTAGATTGCAACTGGATTTCAGACGGAAAAGAATAGAGACCAGATAAACTTGTACGTAACAATGACATCCAATAAAATATCTCGGAAAACAGGTGTCACAGTATGTTTTTCACAGGCAAGGCCACAGATCTTTGAAGTTAAACAGTTGCCAAGTACTGAAGGCACCAATATACAATATTCATTCAGCAGTATATGAACGTTCAAAAATAAATGTATGTATATACCTTTGATGCGCCCAGTGATATATACAAATCCTCGGTCATCTCGTCTGCCAAGGTCACCAGACATGACCCATCCGTCTTCATCCAGTGTTTCTCTTGTTTTCTCCTCGGCACCAAGGTAACCCATGAACATGTTACGACCATTCATACAAACCTGTTTCACAACCAGACCACCATTCATCACCGCTTCATACTCGGCTATGTATGCACTGTAAAACATGCCATGGAAGGGCAAGTCAGGACATGTGCACCATGTATGACATCATGCTCTTCTGGCCAGCACATAACACATCACTGTTCTTCATCTCCGACCCCAACAATCAGGTGAGACCACAGAATGATCTGATGAGTGAATGTGCCCGACAAATGTGCAGTAGTAGATGCAATCAAGTAATTCCTAACTGCCGTCTTACAGCATTTACTCGTTTTAACAGCCGTGTTAAACTACACTAGATGTAATAAATATATAAACTCATAAATCATGCCTTTCAATATGACTTATGAAAGCATTCTTTTCTGAGCAAGAGTTGTTAACATATGAAACAGTTTGTCAGAGTCTGTAGTAGATGCACCTTCTGTTGACTTGTTTAAAGCACGACTGAATAAGCACTGGATGCATCAAGAGTGAACTTTATACTCAACATACGACAACTGACATGAGACATAGGTGCATTAGCCATTGCATCTGTTTCAACCTGTATTGCTATGTTCAACTGATATCAGCCCACACTGCAGTGGCTACACTCAGTGAATCCAGTTCTCCAGAAGTCTTCTGTTAGAGAAAGTCTCCCAAATATTAACTATTATGGCTTCTTGGCACAAAATTTAGTTAAGAAAAGTATTTGTTTATTGTAGCTACTGCTCACAAGGTTAGACTTTCTGCAAAATCTCTGCAACATCTAACAATCAATCAAAAGAACGACATCAATACAGAAGAGTAACATTACACCACAAGCTCAAGCTCACCTCACCATTACCAGTACCATCAGCATCAGTGAACCTTGTTGAACATCCACAGATCTCCTTGCCAACACTTCCCAGCTGGTAACTCCAAGGCACTGACTGGCTGTGTGGACCTGTACATGTAGTCATCGTCAAAGCATTTACTCCACCAAGCAGAAAAAGTATTAAAATAATGCTCACTTGTCCAATAAAATGTAATTGTAAATGTAATACATGCAACTTGTATTAACCCTTTAATGCCCGCTGTTGCCATATGGATACAGCTATAAAGCATATCCTGTGCCAGACCGGGTAAAGCCGTCATTTGTAATTGTTGACATCTGGGCACTCAGCTACCCATACGACAACAGTGAGCGTCAAAGGGTTAATGCTGATGAAAAATACAATGAAATGTAGATGTCCAATGATGTCAGTATATAAGAAAGAAAGGGTCGCACTACACCAACCAACTGGACATCACTATCCTACACTGTATTGTGTCCTCCACACAACACAGTGTGGCACTAGTGGACACCACGCTCTGTGCCAAGCGACAGACAGATTGCTTTAGCAACGTCAATCAACTGACCAATTAACACGTGTGCTGCAGCGCTACACTAAGAGGCGTTAGCGTAGTAGGTTTTCCCAGTCGCATGCATAATGCGCTATACAAATCGATGTTTACTTAATACTAACATACTTTACTATGTGGATGCATTGCATAATGTGCAGTAAAAATTCGGTGATTGTGTCAAAAAGTTTTGTCAGTCAGTCTCGAATAAATCACAGCGTAAACACTATGCACACATCAACACTCACCTGAAGTTTCACTCATGCCGTAGATCTCCAGGATGGGGATGTTGAGGCTTGCAAAGAAGTCCAGCGTATCACGCATGATTGGAGCCGCAGCAGTCATGCACATTCGGCATCGGTCGAGCCCGAGGGCCTGACGTACTTTACGGAACACCAAGGTGTTTGCCATTGTCCAGCCCCACGGCATTGACGCCATTGATCTGTCACATTTGCAGCAAATAGCAGCTGTTAATCAGACGACGTCCACTGTATGTTACAATGCAAAAAAATGCAAATGCAAAAGCTGAATAATGCTCATTCACTGAAGATATGAAAAATTCCCAATGCCAGAAGTGACACAAAGACAAAGTATTGTAGAACTTCACTGGTATAAGTAGAGACTTTTTGGGACTGGCCAAAAAAGTTTGTTATATCCAAACATTCTAGCAGTTTGCTTAGCATAGAAGCAGACCATATACTGTTCCAATACTTTCATATCGTTTATTACTGCAACGTTACCGATAGCTTCTAAATATAACACTGTTAACGTTTCTCTAACATGACTTCAGTCAGCTACTTCAATGTGTCAGTGATATGAGATGACCTCTTACACTGGCTACAGTGGTCCAGGCTCCAGTGCCCGGTAAGGAACAGCACGCGTTGTGATCTGGGAGGTGCTCACATCAAGAGAGTTTGAATGACGTTTCTACATCCTACCCCAGTGAGCTGCTGCTGTCTGTAAACAATACTCAATGATAGTACAGCACGATGGCGTGATGTTGCCAACAGCAGCACTGTGAATATACTTACGTCTGGTCCCCTGTATATGAAGCTTTCTGCAGATTTAGGACCTGAAAAGTTGTATTAAACGAACATTCCTTGTATCTGAGTCAATTGGAACCATACTAGTTTACATGTTAATTAACAGCAGCTAAGCTGGGACTGACTAGCAAAAACGTCCACCTTATCAGAGTGTTTGTTATATCCAGGTTTGTACTAGTAAAGTTTTACTGTACATTGCAAACAGGAAGCAACACACATACGAACACAAAACGTTGAATTGGACTCCGACCACGCTTACTGATCTCATCAGCTGTTTTTGTTTTAAATAGTTTATTCGTTATATTTTTATTTTGTGGTATACATGCAGCACATTATTTACCTGAAACTCCAGCGAGACTTGTGTTTGCTACAAAGCACAAACACACACACACATACACACCATGCATCAAAACATATCTACACTGTGTCTCAAAAAATGCACCAACTTTGAAACGGTATAGTTCAAAATTATAAGGATCAATGTTGATGAAATTTGGCAGAAATATTCAAAAGACTTTAGAGTTTGTATGTTTCAGTTTCCATGTAGGTTTGCTTTTTTATCAACTTTTCGTCTTTCAAACCGGACACCGAAAATAACACGAATTTGGACACTGTATCCAGCAAATGCGGCAACTCTGATGCCATTCGGTAAAGACGGCACAATTTTGATAAAAAAAATCTGTATGAATGTAAAGGTTACAATGCTCGGCAGTTTATAACAGTTTCCGGATAAAAGTTGGACGAAGAACAGCATTAATGGTAAAGTCAAGAAAGTTCGGAACAGTCGACATGTTAACAAGGCAGTGTGAAGCGTAATTTTCTTCAATTTTGGTGATGCAATTTAGGACGAATATTAATTAAGTAAAACTGCATTAGCAGAATTTATTGATTAGTGTATTATGTTTAAATGTCTGCAGATTATGTGTGCCAAATATTATATGCTTAGATGCATGTTTAAAATAATTTCACCTCGTTAATGTTGGTGCGTGGTTATAGCCTCAAAATTAGCGTTATATTTGATGTCCTGTTTGAAAGATGAAAAGGTGATAAAAAAGCAAACCTACATGAAAACTAAAACATGCAAACTCTAAGAATTGAGTCTTTTGAATAGACAGTTTTTGAATAAAGAAAAAACTGCATTTACTTACAATATTCAGAATGTAGTCCGTGGCAGAAAATTCAGCATGAAGAAAAATGTGGACGTAAGCTGTTCAGAATTTAGATGTGACATCTACATTTTCCATTTGAATTGCTAGAGAAATACTGCATGACTTTCAAGGATATTTTTTCAGGACTTTCTAAGACCAAAGTGCTGTTCCAGTACTTTCCAGGTCTGAAAGTTTCAAGAAAAAATCCACGACTTTCCAGAGGCATGGGAACCCTGCTCATTGTAATCATCAAACACATTTGCAACATTTGCATTCATTTGCATTCAACTGATTGAATCCTAAAAAACAGTTTTTACTTCTGTGTCCAAGTTGTTAAAATTTGTTTAAGTTGGTTAAATACTAGACAGACAACTTGCCACAGCAATACCGCGCTCTGCATAGCACAATACAGTAAAACCATAAAAGTTGGGAGCAAAATCATACTTGTACGGTGCACAGCCTGTAACAGCCAAAAAATACACATTAAGTGACTAATTCAATATCAATCGCGTCAACAGACCAGTTCATTAGTCTTTCGTGTCCTTTCAAGCCGACTCCCTTCGCCCACACAGCAATTCGTCGCTTCACGCTGCCCTGCGATCGGCCAACTGCGACCATCGTTTCTTGTATTTTCTCCCAAACTCTCGGAACTCCGAGGAAAGCCGTTGGACGAACCTCTTTCAGTGTGTCTCCGAGCGATCCCTGAAAAAAAACAATTCACACGAGCTATAACATACTCCAAAAATAATAAATAAGCTCCGTATGGTACTGCCTGTCGACTCCTAGTAAGAGGCAAAATTCAACTGCTAAAGGTGGAACACTCTAGGTTTGAAGGTCACGAGACACCAAATGAGGGCAAACATAAAAATATCTTGTCTGGTTAAAATTAAGATCATAATTCACCGTTTAGCCTTTTGATTACATTCATACCAGCAGAGGAACTTTAAGACTGCCCATTTTCACAACTTTCGGACTTCCATCATCTTAAGTTGGATTGGGTCATATGGCATAACGCCGTCTTTCACTCATCGACTTCTACCTACGTTCCAAATATTGTTCAAATCGGAAAAACATTTTGTGGATGGACAAATGGACATTGGGACTAGTTTTATTAGGTCGACTTGAAACAGTTGTCGCTTTTTAAACTCCCATGCTACAAAATGCACAGTTGCACATGTATAAATATAACTGTTATAACATCTACTGTTCAAGTCAACTGGGTCAGCTGATGTCTCTCCAGGGGTTTACTGCAGGGTGCAGACCAAACACGTTAACAGTGCACAAATCATCATGAAACACACTGTTTCAAAGTGAACGACGATCAAACCTTCAAAGCATCTGGTTGTGCAAAATAGACCGTCGCCGCGTACAGCATTGGAATGTAGATGTCAAGAATCTGCGCTGCAACATGGCTGAGTGGCAGATAGCTGATTATTTCTTCCTCGGCGTGGTTCAGCTTTGCCATTCGTCCTGCCATCTTCGCCGTCCATATCAACTACACACACCATGCAGATCGTCATCCACACTGTAGTGTAAGCAGGAACAACCAAGCAATGCCACAGACAACATGACAATAATGAACTATGCCAGTCAGTGACAAGCTTGAACAAGGGCAAATTAATTTGGTAAAAGGAGATATTGCTGGACCCTCATTTTTTGAGGGGAAGGGGAGATTGTAGGGGTCAGCGATGGTACAAATCAAAAGAGCGATATTAGTTTCCTATCGGCTCTCTGTGACCACTAGTGTGCTATCTCTAACCATTTGGCTGTAATTAGCCATCCAATGTCGCTGACTCACAAATCAACAAGGGGTGGGTCACTTTGGGGCAAAATTTGAGGAAGGGGGTCGACCAATGTAAACCAGATTTTAACATGATCTGGGAGAGACAAGGGGCTGTTGTATACAAAAGAAATTCTGTTGACATCTTCTGCTGCGTGAGCACAATGGACGAATGTGACAGACAGACACATCATGGAACAGTAATATTGATCGCAATAGGCGACGTTTCTGACAAGTGATGTCGCCTAAAAATGAGACTAGAAAAATACGTTCAGTAAACTACTTACATTATCATGTGACAGCATCACACCCTTTGGATTTCCCGTCGTTCCGGACTGTTCAAAACAAACAGAACAAACAGTTTAACAGCAACATGATAGGTTATACCGACGTACAAATAGTCTTCACTCAGACAAAGATGTCAGCATTAAACAGAGAAATGATCCGATGAGAGTCTCAAGAGAGAACACTCACTGTGTAGATGAGCGTGCAGCACTTGTTTGGTGCCTGCTCTTCAATGTGATCATTCAGTTCACAGTCTGACTGTTGTCGGCCTAAGTCGATCAACTCCGCCCACTGTCAACATTGCATCCATTACAACTAGACAGTCAGCCCAACATCATATCAGTTGTTAAAATTAACCGCACAATCAACTATGGCGTATTTTGATAATCATGGATAATCATAATGACATGTTTCCACTGAGTGACTCATCAGAAAAAGTGCCTCACATCCTAAAAATCCTGCAGACTACATTAAAATCTAACGTCAAAATGACACCCAAATTACTAAAGCACGACCCTTAGTTAAGTATTGCTCCACTGGTGAAAGCATGACAAAAAGACAACTTATTGACCTGCCATCTCCCATCAACGTGCAACGTTCAATAACTACCAACCTTGGCCATACTACTTTGCATATCACACATCCTGCCAGTAAACGTACATTTCTATGTATCCAATGAATAACTGGTATTAGCGGCTGTGTATTTCAATTACTTAAACACTAAACAGTTGCAAAACAACAAAAAAACTGTAACTTCATATCACACGTAAATAGATTGGTCTTTGTGGTAACATATGGCATAAAATTTACTAGGACAAAGAAGACGTTCGCTGCACTGCTAGAAGCATTGTAGTTATTATGAATGCATTCACTTACCGAGAAAACACGTGGCATTTTCACGGGAGTATCTCTGTACTGGATGACAGCCTTCAGATTCGGCAGCTGGTCCCAGACTTTGATTATCTTCTGAAGCTGCAGGTTATTCTCGACGACGATGATGTTGCACTGAGCATTGTCGGCCACGTACTGGCACGCATCGGGCGAGTTTGTCGCATATATACCAGTCGCAAACCCACTACATGCCACAAAACAGCGGCGAATTTACACACAACTGTAGCATAAATGCAACGCACAGCAAGAACAGGTCGACTCAGTAACTCCAGACTCAAAAGCTATTTTAAAATGAAAACAAATATGTGCATTTGAAATCTGGTATTACAAACCCAGCAAAAATGGCAGCCAGATCGGAAATGAACCATTCCACTGAATTGAAGCCAAGAATACCGACTCCATGGTACATCTCCAACCCAAGCTGCAATACATTTACACACAGAAACTGTGATCACTGGATGCAGAAACATTATTAACAGCATGCATTAAACGCTGCACAGCATTGACAAAATTATATAAGTTATATTATGTGAAAGAATCCGTATCTAACATTCTAGCATAATTCACAAAAACATTCCCCATCCTAGCCACAGTACAGTGTCACGGTCGGTTCGTTGGTCCCATGTTTTCTATAGTTGTACATCCTGTGTTTTATTACGTGCGACGCTGTTGACGTTTGTAGCACCTACCTCGTCTCGCTTGAGTCAGCTCAGATCGCTTACACCTGTTTGCCTTGGCCCGCCGGAAAACTGTACACTGCCAAGTCGGTCACGTGACGTGACGTGATTTTGCGCGAAAGTTCGGAACTGAAGAAAGAAATCAGAAAATACGTCAGTTTGGCGTCGATTGAGCTCAAGTTGAGTTGGCCGTAGAGCGTTCGTCGAATTTTGGTGACGTGCCGCGTGATCGGATCATAGACACCGGACGTTGTGGACGTTACCTGGTGGCTGAGTCTTTGGTACAGGAACGTCCGGCAGGGTCTCTATGACAGCAGCGGCTGCTGCGTAGATTGTCGACCAGATTCTACGACTGAGGGCTGAGGGTCGTGTTGGACGGGTGGTGTCGGCGCTGTGCCACCACCGTCAAGTTGTCAGCGACAGCTGGGTCAGCTGCGTTGGTCGTCGGAACGCTTCTACGGGCCGTTACGTCGAGGACAGAAAGTCGTTGCTGGGCCGTCGTCAGAGAATCGCCGTCGAGAGCAAAGGCCGTTGCTTCGTCGGTAAGTTGAAGTTTTGCAGAATAGTGTGAGAGCTGTAACGCTTGGTTTCAGTGGACAGTTTACAGAG
>Ga0056129_1000527_pt1 | contig 10317 bp, 11 predicted proteins | sample WorMetLIZISLAND1_FD_71118 | JGI IMG/M metagenome (GOLD analysis project Ga0056129, IMG submission 71118) | Marine gutless worms symbiont microbial communities from Max Planck institute for Marine Microbiology, Germany - Olavius loisae LIZARD... ...
GAGGACTTGGTGGACCGAGGAGTTGATTGGAACAGCGTCCGGGCTGTGGCTACAAACAGGAGCAGATGGCGAACTCTTGCTGCCAATTGTCCTGTCAAGGACCGGAGGATCTAACTGCTAAGTGAGTAAGTACCAGTAGAATTATAGAACAATGACAAGGAATTGCCATCTGTGTGCCAGCCAACACAATGGCACTATTTACCACAATGACTCGTGTTTGTCTCAGAAAAAGGACAAAGATTACCCATGAAGACTCTGTCACCATATCACTGAGGCAACACGCAGAAAAATAACTGATCATTTAGTATGATTTCACCACTGCATTAATTTACAGTGACATAATAAATGAAACTTATTAACCGATAAAACAAAAACAAATCTTCTATAAATTAGTAAGTTAGAGAGTAAGTAAATAACTTTGATAACAACGACGGAAAGAACTGTGTAAAAAATCAAAAACTGAATAAACTGTGTGGTTTTACCAACCTGAGATGTGGCCTGCGTCAGCTGATTAGTTAAGTCTTCGTTAACAGTCTTCAACTCCAATTCAACCGACGTCTTCTCTGCAAGCAGCTTCTCACGTACTGCATTCAACTCTGTTTCCATTTTCTGTACAGAAAAAAAACCAACATAGTTGACATCAGATCAGCCAGTGAGTCAAACAGCAAACTGAGTGTATCAATCCTATGATGTGTATTCACTGACTTATATTCCACAACACTGCACTGCTGTATCTGCCAAATAAGTGTCAGCTGGTGGTTGCACTCTCGTCTGTCATTTCACGGACCAGGACTCAGCTAGGTGTTAGGTCGTTCTATGTTGCCAGCCCAAGGGTCTGGAACAAGCTGCCTGTTTCCTTGTATTCTGCACATGATTCAGTTTATTTTAGAAACCAATGGAAAAACGCATTTGCTTGGTTTCGACTGTGGCTGTCAGTCACAGTTGATGCTTGGTGATGTTGTACATTTAGGCACTGGTTATAAATAGTCTCACTCACTCACTCACTCCCTCATTCACTCCAAAAAAATCAGTCCAACATATCGCTGTCAAACAGTATACAATACACAACCTGTTGCAAGTTTGCCAGTTCGTCTTCAGCATGCTTTTTGGCAGCGAGTAAGTCTTGATCGTGACGATTTATTAAGTCTTGTACAGTCAAATCATGCGTGTCTGTCAGCTGATTGTGTTTCTTCTCAAGAGTCTCTTCAAAAGTCTTCAGTTCACGACAATGCTGTTCCGCTAAACGTTTATTCTCAGCTTCCAGGTCATCCACCGTCTGCTCATGATACAAACTCACAGACTCAGTCCACAACGAACAGTAGTCATCAAAATTCATTTTAATCATGTCTCTAATTCGTGTCACACTTAAACTTAGATGCTTGGATGCGCACAGTTCATAAGACCCATTCTTCTAACCACGACAAACCCAAGCTGGAAAGTAACTTTCTCACAACAGGTGGCAAAAGGCTCCTCAGTAGACACATAGGTGTTTACCCTTACATAGTCTACAAGACCCAACGAGCTGTTCAAAGTTCTATAAGCACATGATATGACAGAAGAGTTTAATGTGGACTCGAAAGCTAAGTATTCAGCTTAATCTTGCACACGTAGCCATAAAATATAAAAAAGAAACTAAAACAAATAAACGTCAGTGCCTCTTTAATTCAGTACAGGTTAAGATCTGTGAAGGCAGTCTGAAAGAAATAAGAGTGAAAATGGAGGAAAGGATTTGTGAAAGAGATGAGTTTTAAGTCTGGTGTGAAAGGTCAAGGGAGTGATAGATGGTGAGAGCTAGGGTGGTGACTGTGATGAGGTGAACCAGGAGGAGAGTGAACAGAATGAGGTTGACGGAACGAAGAAGGGAGCTGATTCCACAGGTAAGGTGATGCGTATCTGAAAGAGCGGTTGGTGATTTGTAATGAGGAAGATAATGAGGAAGATACAGGTGGTCAAGACCGTACGGAAGATACAGGTGGTCAAGCTAGGGTGACAAAAGATGAGGAGCGAGTTCTACCTGTAGACTGAACAGAGATAAGATTGTGTAGGTAGTCAGGTTGGCTGGTTGTAAGAACTTTACGGGTGAGTGAGAGGAGTTTATATTCAATGCGTTCATTAATCTTGAGCCAGTGCAGAGATCTGAAGACGGGTGTGATATGAGAAGATTGAGGAGCTTTAACAGATACATGCAAACTGTACCAAAAATCACTTTTCTATCTGATACAATATTGATTTGGACAAAAAACTTGACTTCATTATCAGTACTTTATCTGTTGTTTCTCACTATAAGTTTGATAAAAAACTTTTTAACCTAATAACTCTAATCTATTCTACATGTTTCCTTCAATAGAACGTCACTGGTAATCATTAGTCAATGGCACCAGGCAATCATTTGTAAGTAATCTAAACCGACAACACAGTCTTATTCACAGAAGATGAAATTTCAACAATAAATACTTGTCAAAGTGATATTACAACTCACCTTCTGTAGTGACTGCAGCCTCAGAGCTTGTTCAATAGTCTTCACATGCTGGTCTGCTTCATACATTTCTCTGTCCTGCTCAAGTTTGGCTGAACGCTGTTTCACCGCAACCAGTTCCGTCTTTAAGTCTTCTATTGTGGCTAAGTTCTGAAGTTTACAAGCCTCTAATTCACCAACTGTGGCTGTGATTAACACACACACAAGCAAATACACATGGTAACAGCAATGCCAGTCTGTGACAGACTAAATAACTAGCAAAAAAGTAAAGACCAAAATATGCAAGTTAAAAAAAAACAAAAAGCAGATAAATTTTGAACATTAAGTCTGTAATCATAAAAATCAAGTAATATAACTAGTGAACAATGATCGGGTAGATCTTATCGTCAATTCCATAACTTACAGTTGATTTGGCATTAGCCAGGAAGTGTATAACTATGCTAAGTTATAGAGGTCCTAGAGATCCTAGTCCTTGTCTGTCCTAGGAATTTATCTCACATCAGTGCACTGATGACCTCGACACAAACTATTTGACCAGACTGGAAACTGAACATTAGCCAATGTTTATGGGAGGGATTTCACTACTGTGGCTAAGAAGCCCCAAGTATAGGCAAGACATTGTATAAATATGGACTGTGATGAAAAAATTGGTACAATTCACATCACACTGCATGAGACCAACCAAAAATTACTTGTGAAAAGGCAGTTGAGAATATGAAGGTTGAGGAACAGTTTTCAGTGGATCAGTATGATCTAAAGCACGGAGAAATCAGTCACACCAACAAGCAAAGTAAGCAGTCCACTGTTACTTTATTATATCATCATCAGAAACAGTGACTAATAGATAGCATAACGTGATGATTTAATCTATAGCAGTAATGGAATGTGAGTGGACAATGTGTGAGAATCGTACACTAATGCCACGCCTACTATTACACGTTGTCCAATCACACACTGTTATACAACAACAGCTAAAATATACCGGTCAAACCTTAATGTAACAAGGTCCAACACTTGATCATTACCTACAATAGATAAGGCATGTGTGTGTGTGTGTTTTTGTTGCTGCCTCGTAACTTGCCTTCCTTGCCTTCTGACAAGCATATATATTTATTATTATTATGAAATCGTACTCAGAGGGTACAAGAAAAAATTTTTTAAAATGTTTAAAAATCACATGGTGGACAAATATGAAATTAGAAACAGTACGTCATGCGCAAAACACGGCAGGTTGACATGCAGTGACACGTCTCTAATGAAAATTAGCTCGAGCAGCATGCGCGCTATATCCACAACATTCTGTAGAAAGTATTTGTCAATACTTTTAGTTGACACACACGCAATGTCATCGGCCGTAAAACCATATTTGTTACAGCAATGCTGCACACTACATCCCACAGGTGAGGCCATATGGCCAAACCATATACCATACTGCACAACATAATTTACAATGTCACAGTCACTGGTCAAACACCGTTGAACATAGGAAATGAAATGTTTAGCAATAACATCAGATAGTACAATACAACACAATAAAAGTTTAATGAAAAAGTGACATAATGCAGATTCACAATATGACATGTAGTGGTGAGTGAGTTGAGTTGAATAGGGTGTTAATTAATAAACATCCTTGAACAAGGACCTAATAAGAAAGTTACAGTCCATAAGTATACGTAAACACACACAAAATAATACTTACTGGACTTTGCAACAAGATCTGTCATCTGCTGATCGAGTGTTAGTCTGAGTGACGACAACTCCGTCTGTAGCTGAGCTGAATAGTTGCCTGTGCTGTTTGCTGCTCGCTCCAATTCAGCCAACTAAACAACACACCTGTAGATCATTAGAAACCAATCACAATAATAATAACAAAAGGTAAGAACTGAACATTGTTGTCATTAATATGTAGCCAGCATGGACGGTAGCTTTGCTCCAGAATGGCCTCTGTTGATGTGGTGGAACAGCTGTGGAGTGATTGTCCTGACATAGTTGATCTAGCCACTGACCACACTGATGACCAGTTGCCACTGGGAAGTCTGTCTAGCTACAGTGACAGATCGGCTTGGAGCTTTAAAGCTTGATGAGCTGCAACAGAGACTGGTAGCCTACTGAAATCAAATCAAATGTTTCTTTAATAAAACAACTGTCAGATCGCATTTGTACAGTGATATAAATAAATTACAAGACAGTAAATAAAGTCAGTAAAGTCAATACAGTCAATAACTACTGAAATACAACATTGCATCATTTATAGATAATGTCTCTTATTATACACAGTCCAAAGTTTGGATGATATTTCAGAGTTCCAGACTCAGACTTGTGACTAGATCTGGAGCATCTGAAATTGACACTGAAGTGAAAATCATATCAGCAACAAAGATGGTCCAGGTTTCTGAGGCATACAGCAATACATGGCATTGCACAAACTCGAATTTTCTTTAGATCCTGTTTACTTGGCACTCACCTCTGTACAGTTAGACTACAATCCAAATAGTCCATCACAAGGAAACTTAAAGAGAAACTTACAGTGTGACTTCTCAAAAGTTGGGTGCCTTTTGCTGTCCACTCAAGAGCATCGACACATTGAAACATGCCTGAAATCTACTTATAATTGAAGCTAAGAATATTGATAATATGTAACATAGTATAAATATGATGTTTTAAAACTGAACATACTGACACATATCAAGCTAAACATATTTGCTAAGACAAAGCTAATCAGACCCGTTTATGCAATGACTTGACTTCCAGCTGACAATTTGTTTCTCGTTGTTCAAGTCCACTGCACTTAGTTGTTAAGTCTGTGTTAAGTTCTTCTGCAAGTAAAAGTTGACGAGATAAGTCTTCTATTTTCTGCCTTGCATCCAGCTCGGCAGTAGCACTACACTTCATGAAGTCTTCAAACTGTTCCTGAAGTTGATTATACCGTTCTTCGTTTGATGCGTTTTGAGATGACTTCAGTGCCTCAAGTTCTCTGTCAAAGGAGGCCTGAGCCTTGGCCAGCCTAGCATTAGACTCTTCCTGCAACTGGGTCCTTGCAGCAACACTCTGTTCCAGCTGGTTCTTAAGACTGGCAATCTCTGCTTCATGTTTCTCTTCCAGACCACTGCGCGACGCCAGCAACCGCCGTTGCTATGCACACACACACACACATGCATTGGAATTATCTCTCTACAGCTCTGCTACAAAACGGTTCTAGTTTGAGCTGTTAATTACAATATTTCCTACTTTCAGTTGTCTAAAAGACAAAGGAAAGAAAAAATACAAAGGTGAAAGACAAAGTTGTTTTCAGACAAAGGGGAAATAAAACCAACTGGGATGGCATGAGTTCACAATGCAACAGGATGCTTAGGTGGACGGTAACTTTAGCAGTTGATAGTCAATTGTCGAACCCAACATGCAGCGATGGAAACCAGCATAATGAAGTCAGTTCAGGATTACGCCCACTCAGCACTGAAAGGTGACAGCTACCAGCAAATGCGTCAACTGTTCCGATTCAAAACTCTAGTCGTTAAAACAGCAACTAGCGACAACACTTGTCTTGCTAAGGTCGACAGGAACAGTTAGTCTCATGTGCACATCGTTCTGACAGCTTTGCACCACCGCTTCAACCAACTTTCCAAAACTAACGTCCTTATCACCCAATCCAACAGTATTTTTTAATGTCACTCAACAACCGAATGAACGTGTCACCAGCTTCTCATCCGGTCACACTCTGCCGTTCTCTTACCCTGGCTTGCACTTGGGTTGGGCGGAGTAACTGAATGTATGCCACAACACCTCTATTAAAAACTACAGTCTTCTCAAATACAATCTAACAAAAATTATCAACATCATAATATATTTGACTAAGTTCTTTGAAATATAAAAAGATGAGATGATGTTTCTGAAATGCAGAGTGCATATAAAGTGTACATGTACTGGAAAATATCATGCAAATTTTTTTACGGATTTAAAGAGCTGTAACTGAGTAAATTTCTGAAAGGTCCTCTGATTCGTAACTTAATGTTTCCTATTTAATTTACACTTTTATTGTGTTTCTGAAAGTCAAATCTGAAACTGCCAACAAGCACACACAAGAAGTTTATGGAATGGCACAATGCAACTAGATCTCAAACAATTGCAATTATAAACCTGTTCTTCTTGTGATTCGGTAACAGACAACAGCCGCAGACGATGCCGTTCTTCCAGTTCTGCTATCGCCGTTTCTTTTTCACAGCGCAGCTGATCACACTGACTGTCCATTGCTGACAGCCTTGCTTTCAGCTCATCTTTGACGGCAGCAGCTTCCTGCTCCACAGCAGTTAACTTCTCCATGTATTCCACTTCACGCTGCTGTTCCTGCTGCTGCAGCCGATGTCTGACTTCTGCCGTCGCCAGTTCTAATCGCTCTGTAAATTCTTCTTCACTGTATTTTGACTGGCAGCATGCAGCGGCTTGTTCAGTAAGTTCTTCAACCTTCAGTCTACACCATGTAAATCCATCAAAGGATATATTCACTTTTCAGATAGCTGACAAATCAAAAATTTCATTTAGAAAAATACACTTGAGCAACATCACATATGCTGGAACATATCAAGAGGCTGTGTAGCATGTTATATCACTCCAACACTAAAAACTCTCAAGTATTTACCAACAAAACTGATGGCATATGACATATGACAGTAATTTATCAGTCAGTATCTGTGACTGATGACAGAAACTATATCAAAACTAACAATCACCACTTTAAAAGCACAGTCATTAGTATATAAATTAATTAATATCATAAAATCTAAAAAAATATAAAATACAAACAATTCTGATGTCAAACTCTGTGCACCAGATAGGGATTACATTATGGACAACTAATAAAATTACCAGCAAGTTACAAAACAGGCAAAGACAAGGTAAACTAGCAATGGTGGCCAATAATCAGTGATGCGTTGAATGCAAGCAGACTACAGTAGGTGGCAGCAACAAACAATCACAGGTTAAGTGTTAGTGCCAGCTGTCTTTCAACTGTGTACTGCAATTTTGTCAAGCGTTAAAATGTTTTTGTTTCACTGACAGAGATCCTGAGTCTGTAGCACCTAGTGACTCTTTGGTCTCAGTACACTACAAAATGCTCTTATAGACTGACTGACTGACTTACTTCTGAATTCTGCACTGATTGTAAATATGTGTCGGTGATGGACACCTAAGTTGATGCCACAGTTTCACAAAATAGCTTCACTGTATCATCACATAATAAGTTAAATGCTGCCCACATATGACAACTATGATAGCAGTTGCGCATATTATAATCATGAACTTCAATTTTAGTCTTGAGACAGTCAAAGGTAACTCTACAATGTCTACTGTGTGTTAGATTTTATATGAAACAGCAGCACAAACAGCATAATGGTTAACCATTAGACTTACCTGTAGCATTCTATCTTCGTTTGCATTTCTTCTCGCACCATGTTCAACTGTTCTTCGTGAAGCAATTCTGCACGTGCAGCAACTGCTTCATGTTCATCGTTTTTGGTGTTAAGTCCATAGATAACCTGCACAAATATAGTGCATAAAGTCCAAATCTGTACATAAAACATCACTAATACAAGTAAACGAAAACAGAGCCTAAGAAAGTATGTGCAATCCTGAATAAAGCACAATGTCATTCAATTGTAAAATCTGATGCAATATAAGAGCACGTTTCCATTGGTTCAGTTCAAACTACATAAATAGATATCATAGACTGCAGGTGATGCACCAGTACTTTACAACTTAACACTGTAGAAATGCACATGATGATGTTAACTCAGTGAAATACCTTGGTTAGCTGTGCAATCTTCTTACACATTTTAAGATGCAAATCTGGAGTGATGTCGGTGTCTTTTGTGAGACTGCCATGCTTACTGGACTGATAGCCATTAGGGTAATTTGTCTTAGTTCCAGCCGCCATGTAAGTAAACTAAACTACACGCACATAAACACATTAGATTTACTGGTTTGAAAGTCATGCACACTGCACAAGGATATATTACTATGTCATAATAGGAAAGGTATCAATGTTGTAGGTGCAGAATTACATTAAATGGTATTTTCTACTAATAAACACCCTCATCAACAACATTCTAGCTAGAGTGTAATATCATGGGCACTATGATATGCTTAATGTGCACTTAAGTGGTAACTTTACTACGATTTTTAGTTTTTCATTCATTCATTCATTCATTCATTCATTCATTCATTCATTCACTCACTCACTCACTCATTTTATTTGCTCAATGAGCAAATACCACATAAAAACAGAAGTACATGTAAACAGACAGGTAATGAGCAGGACAGCAAGGGCTGAGCACTAATAGATGCCCCTAAACCAAGAAAATAAACGGTGTGGGGTCATCTCGGCGACAAGCCATCTCGGCAACAATCAATTCGGTGACAAACCAACGCGGCAACAACCAACTCGGCGACACGAGTCGATCAACTCGGCGACAACTTATTTCCTGCCTTTCATTATATATTTTTAGGGTTATAAGATATCGGCACATCCACTTCGGTACATCTGTGGTACAACGGTATCATAAAATTTGTGATCCGATACACAGCAGCCCTTACATGGTGCCGCCACACACCTGCCCGACAGTCCATCTAAACCCCCAAATACTGTTGGTGAGTTAAGATCAAACAAAGTGCCAAAGCTGCCGTTAACTGTTCTACCTACCTACGCTGCATTCCAGCTGGTGAGTTAAGAACAAAAAAACGCTGAGAGTTGGCACCTGCTGAAATACAAAGAATAAGAGTAAAAAATGAAGAGAATTAATGGAGTAGGCCTTGCTCCGTGCCGTCCGGAACTGAACATAGAGCAATACCAGACGTTGGAATGTCCTCCTTGTTTGGTTCTTACTCATTCAATACCCCATATTCAATATAAACAGCAGCATTTCATGGTTTCCCTGCTATATAGCATGGATTTCTTGCTCAACTTATTTTGTTATATCAATATGAAACAAACGCTCGAACGAAATAAATTGTCGCCAAGTTGACCGACTTGTCTCGCCGAGTTGGTTGTCGCCAAGTTGGTTCCTTGCCGACTTGACTGTCTCCGAGTTGGCTTGTCGCCGAGATGATGGTGACCAAATAAACCATGCAAAACATACAAAAATGAAACTGGCAAGCAACTTAAGTACACACAAGATACTGTGAAAATTCCAACAAATTCATTGAGCAAATGCTCAATGAATTTGTTGGAGCCCCAACAAAGAACTTGCCAAGTGAAGAAAATCAACTTTGCTAGGGGTAGTGTTCCAAATGTTGACAACTCGTTCAGAAACAATGAGGATCTGGCAGAACACTTAAAAATTTTGTTTAAAAATTTTGTATAGATGTCCTCTAGTACAAGATTCAGACCTAAGTTCAAATAGGTCAGCAAAATGAATACCAGTAAGACCGAAAATTATTTTATAGATTAAATCAAAATGCAAATGACACAGATCAAGATTGTGGAGCCCCAACAAAGATAGATGACAGCTATAGCTGTATTCAGAAGACGCTATGTAAATTTGTTTTGAACATTTCCAAAGCCATGATGTAACATTTACGAGAATGTGACCAAAACACACAATTAAATTCGAACAGAGGATGGACATATTAGAGAAATGCACAAACAAGAAGAGTAACAGAGTAACTTCACGTGAAGTAAAAGACCAATGTATTAAGTTAGCTCTCTTGTCAGCTCGAACGACATACTCTAATATGATCACCAGGATTATGATGCATTCATGACATTAAAATGTCGTCGATATTAATACCAAATCTGTCCGAACGAAAACACACATCCTCACCAAATTCACCGGTCCCCATGTTGTGGGCAT
>Ga0056129_1000528_pt1 | contig 10314 bp, 10 predicted proteins | sample WorMetLIZISLAND1_FD_71118 | JGI IMG/M metagenome (GOLD analysis project Ga0056129, IMG submission 71118) | Marine gutless worms symbiont microbial communities from Max Planck institute for Marine Microbiology, Germany - Olavius loisae LIZARD... ...
ATGGATGCTGGTTGTTCCAAGAGCAGACACACCAACGGACACCATTAACGAACGACTGACGTGTGACGTCAAGATATTAGTAAGTAAGTAAGTAAGTAAGAGTATTTAACGTGGATAAATTTAGCACTGTTTCATACAGTATTATCTCGGGCTTAACCATGCCAAGTTGTAGTAGCCATAAATGTGGCCTAGCAACAAAGATATTCCACTTTTCGTAGGGTTCCCGTAATCATGACTCACCGTGTAGTGTGACTGTGCATAGGACCATGTGTCAAATTCAATAAGCCATAGTTCTGGATGCCTTCAGACTTTCAAAATGTAAATGACGTTTTCTAGTAACAATGAGTGCTAATTTCAGCAATTTTATGATAATTCATCCATTACTTGTCAGTTCAGCTGACAAGCTACATTTATGAGGTAACAGTTTTACAAATGCCAGTCAAAATGTCTGTATGTGCAACTGTTCACCTGACAACAACTATGCATGAGTTGAGCACCATCCCCGTGGTAGTGCTGGAGTAAACCAAGGCAAAAGCACAACTTGTTGTAACAACTACTGCCAACTACACAGCTCCAGTTATACAGACTCACACACAGCAAACAGCCACGTGCTATCACATCTGCTTTGACAGACATCTTCACGCTAGACCTGGGTTACTGCTGTCCACTCCAGACCAGAACGACTACTACCAACTGCACAGATCCAGTTACAGACCCACACACAGCAAACAGGCACGTGCTGTCACACCTGCTTTGACAGACATCGTCATGCTAGACCTGGGTTACTGCTGTCCACTCCAGACCAGAACGACTACTACCAACTGCACAGATCCAGTTACAGACCCACACACAGCAAACAGGCACGTTCTATCACATCTGCTTTGACAGACATCTTCACGCTAGACCTGGGTTACTGCTGTCCACTCCAGACCAGAACGACTACTGCCAACTGCACAGCTCCAGTTACAGACCCACACACAGCAAACAGGCACGTGCTGTCACATCTGCTTTGACAGACATCTTCATGCTAGACGTGGGTTACTGCTGTCCAATCCAGACCAGAACGACTCACAAAGGCAAATGTACAAACGATCCTCACTCAGCATTGTCAATGAACTCAGTCACTAGATAATGCCACAAATTCAAGATAAACACGGGGGGGGAGGTACGGGGGGAGTGGGAGAGTAGATTCTAAACTACACATCAGCACATTCTAGGCGATACAGTGTCATACACGTTACATGACAAACAGACGGACGACACCAGCCACACGAGACCCATGGGACGTTGTTCACACATTAATGGTAGACATTATAATCAGGATAACATCATAGAACTTAATTCTCTTAGGGTCTCGACCAGTTGACATACTAGAAACAAATCATGGATTTCGTGGAAAACTCAAAAGTATTATTTGAGGCACAAAGACATCAAAATACGGCGTCTGTTCACCAAGTAACTGAGCTGTAAAAACTCTGCAGCCATTTCAATACAAAGCACAATATACGCCGGCACTGGCAGTTCAGTGACGTTCAATAAATAAATATGCTAAGACTGTTAACAAGGACGTACTATGCCCGATATAGTGCTCCATATTTCAAATTGTTAAAGCTTGGATGTAAAGGAACTCAAAAATTCAGTACTTAACATCCAATTTTCTAATGCAGGTTGTAATGTTACATCAGTCAGTTAGTATTTACAGTCATCCACATACAAATAATGATATCTGGAGATGATGACATTTTAACCATATGGTAGCCTCATCCCTCTAGTTTTTGTGGGGTAAGTTTCATCCCGAAATTCTGATGGGTTCCCCGAGCTGGGGATGTCAAACAAGGGAGGGGTGGGGAAAAATAAGCCACCCTCTAGCTTTAAACGTCAATATTTCGAAAACGGTAGGACATACGGCCAAAGTCACTGATTAATCACTAATAGGAAATCGAATATACGCTTTCAATGGACACCAAGATCGAAGACCTTAACCTGCTATCACCTGAAATTCTTTCGGAATTTCGCGAGATTTTGTAGATATGGGAGCCATTGATTGAGCAGGGTTTAACGTCTCCACCAACACAGTATAGGTTATACGGGCGACGGTTTTTTACAGGTCGCAAGAGCCAACCAACAGTATCAAAGTACTGAAGACACACATAGATTACACAATTAACAGAAAAAAATACAATAATGACGCAATAAACACTAAACACAGCAAATCCCCTAGTCTACAATAATATGGGGTGACTAGGGGATGGCTCCCACAGAGGTCAGGGTTGCCAGGCCTGAATGGCGGTGGGGCTGCCGCCACGGTACCCCCAGATATGGGAGCCAACAACAGCTAAACGAATGAAGATAGTCCCGTATTGTCACTGATGGAATTGTAGCCATTAAATGTACTTTTCAGCGATGTATAGATTACATTGATATCGCAGGGCGTTCCTCCGCTAGGTGGCGTCAAACAAGGGTTGGGTGGAAAAAACAAGCTATTTTTTGAGCAAAATGTGTCAGTATCTCGAAAAGGGTAGGAGATACGTCCAAAGTTATAATTCATGACTAACAGGAAGCTGCATATGTGCTTTCGATTGGCACCAAGATCGATGACCTTAAACTGCTCTAAGTTCGAATTTTCGGAGAATTTCGCTGATTTGGGAGGCAACAACTGCTAAACGAATGAGGATATCATATTGTCAGTTACACCGATGTAATCCACTGAATGTACTTTTCAACATTATGTTCCTTGCATTGATTTGCCAGATTTTTTCGCTAGGGGCCTTCATGAATGCATTGCTGTCACGCGCTTACCTTAGGCTTACCCTAGGCTTCTTTGTCAAGCAAATAAACTGAAATGAAAAATACACGTTGACACTGAAAAAGATGTGGCTACACCATACTGGAACAATGTTATTCAGACAGGTGCCACCAAAGCTGACTAGGCTGTTCGACAGAATCATATTATGACTGAAGACAAAAGACAAGATGACATCCTGACTGTTGGAACACTGCGCTGCATATCAGCAGCACTATAAGTTTGCAAAGTTACTGGCATATGTAAATTAGACAATTTAAAACTGCACATTACGGAGTGGAAACAAAATCATCACAAGCATAACAAAATCTAAAATCATAAAACAATGAACTATATGACCATTTGCTTATAGAGCACATCAAGAAGACAAATGCTGCTATCAGTCTTACAGTGTCTGTATGAAACAACGATGGTAGCAAAGCAAGCCAATGATGCAAAAGACTCCTAACATAATTAATATGCACCAATTTATGTGCACATCATCAAAATCAAAATTATCCGCTAAAAGTGAAAGGCACAATACACTCACGGGTAGTCTAGTGGGCAGGTTGCTCCACCAATGATGAACAAATCTAATAATCGTCTTACTTATCGGCAGATACCAAAATTAGGTATTATAAGCTTATTATAATTATAAGCTTGGACATGTAAGACCGACATCTTAGCACAGCAAATCACTTAATTTCCTTGGATAAAACCAATGTCAATTAATGACTCAGGGACGTTCAATAAATAGTATGCTGTATTTATTTACAGTTGTTTAGAGGAACCTCTTGCTTGGAGGGACAAGGTGATCAGGCAGTTCGTTGGGCAGATCAAAGCCGTCGAGTTTGATGCCGATCAGATGCATAGCGAGTGCAAACTCATCGGCGTCCAGCATGCCGTCTTTATCCAAGTCAGACAGCTTCCAAACTTTGCCGAGGATCGAGTTTGGTAGTCGTGACTTGACAAGCTCTGACTTGGCCACTGCGCCGCTAATCTTACCGTCCACCGGACCAAGTCTCTCAAACACGTCGTCGTATTTGTATCGATCTCGTCCAACTATCCACTCATCGGCGTGGTCGCCCCGTCGATCTATTCCTTCTCCTTTGCCGATGCCAAACGGACTCTCGTTGTAACCATCAAACGCTCCACCCTGCAAGGACACACGCCACAGTCATCAAACAACTTTAACCCTTTGACTCCCATTGTGCTCCTATGGATACAGCTATAAAGAGTCCTGTGCCAGACCGGGTTAAGTCATCATTTGTAATTTTTGACATAGGGGCACTCTGACGCTCAGGGCTGAGCGTCAGAGTGCCTGAATGTCAAAATTTAAAAATGACGGCTTAACCCGGTCTGGCACAGGATGCTCTGGACCCATTATGGCAACAGTGGACATCAAAGGGTTAATTGACAGATGACACAGAGCACTTCAAGCACTCTTGATCTGTATCTCCAGCAGCTGTTCTTTGCCCTGTATCAAGCTCATCAATGCATACACAACAGACAACTACCATCAACACCAGAGAGTAGAAAAACTGAAAGTATCAGCTCATTAGTACATCCTGATTCTTAATGCCATCCGTTAGATTCCATCTCAGTTTTTTACTGCATGATGCTTACACATAGTGTGGATGCTACGACAAGATCGTTGATGCTCATCCATCTGTTTGTCACAAGAGAGTATTGTGTCAAAACGACTAAATGTATCATATTTATTCCTGTCTCTCAACACAAGACCTAGCATGGCTTGAAATAATTTTGATTGGGCATGGAAAATTAACGACTTTCAGCCAATACCTCTGTATAATCAAACGATACAAATATGGCCATAGTTATTATGGAGTAATAATAGAAAGATGAAAAAAGCAACTCATCATATTTGGTGGAAAGATCTAGCTGACAGAAAAGTACCTTAACAATGGCAGCATCAGAACGCTGTTCTTCTTCCTTCGGAATTATTGTCATCAACCGAGCAATGTCATCTGCCAACATGCGATCAACAGTGTCCAACAGCTTCGGTTTCAGCAGCGGAAATTTGCTGAAGTCGTGATACTGTAGCTGTTCCTGCATGCGCTGGACACTTGGGAAGTCACCACCAGAGATCTGATGTTGCTGCTGTAGCTTTGCAAACATCTCAGCTAGACCAGAAATCAGCTCTTTCTTCTTAGTGTCTTTGCCAAACATTGAAGGCATGTCTTTCTTCAGAGTGCTCACTATATATGCATGCACCTAACAGCAGACAGAGGCACAGTCACCACCAGACAGTACAAATACTCTTTGTATTCAATCAAAACAATTTTTCCCCAATGTTTTCATTAGTTTGGATCGAATAAAGAATCTGTAAAACTTTCAACCAAATGAATACATTCGACATTACCAGTCATTATCAGAGTGTGGACAGGACAGGACGCTCACATATCAACTGATCACAATGAGCCACAATGCCACATGTGACCTATGTGATCCAGTCAAGTGACAGCACTGACTGCTATCAAACTACACGCTGGTGCCAAAAAAGTGGAACACAAATGCGTTGCGTTACACGCATGTATGTCCCACTGTTTTCTGTGCCACACTGTAAACTGCCTGGTAACAGAGTCCGATAAGTGTGAACAACTTCATCACAGCAACAGTACAAACTCTAGTCAGGGTCTATTAAACATTAACAGTACAAGAAGACCTTTGCAAGGCGAGCTCTCTTGATAAGGTCGTTCAGTTTGCGCAGAATAGCATTACGAGGAAGACTTTGGATGTCGGCAAATAGATCCTGCTCTTCCAGCTCAAACAGACGTCGATTAACGTCGTAGTGTAACGGACGATCCCAGAATGAGCCGATGTACACACGGGCAACCTGCGATATCAACAACACTGACCCTACCCTATCACTAGCTCCTTGACCAGCACTATCATCTCACAGCGATATGGTACTATCAGCTGACAAACGTTCTGTCCCAGCTACCTGTATAAGTAAGGTTAAACAATATAGCTCTTCCTTCGTGTACACACCTCAGAATTACGGGACATCACCTGCCGTATAAGATCACACAGTGTTGCCTGCCACCCAACACTGGTGATCACGCCCACCTAACCCCATCCAATGAGAAAGGCTGGAAGTTGATTTACCTCCCCGGAGGGATAGAAGGCTGAGTTAACCTAGGTGGCTTGTTACATACCAACAAGGTTTACCCACCCGCCAGACGGTCATACATCCAAGTATTAACCGGGCCCAACATAGATTAACTATGCTGATCAAGACCAGGCCAAGACCTATGCCTCCAGTGGACCCACTACATTGGTGGTGTACAAAGAAAGCCATTGAACTTGTAAAACATGCTCATACAGAAATCTTAAACTTAACATAACAGTCTGGCGACTAAAGGCAAACACAGGAGCCTCCTCGCCTGTGTGTTCACAAATTAATGAAATCCATATTCATATATTTGTATATAAGACATTGACAGAACGCAACGAAGAAGCAACGTACACAACAGATTCCGTCTGCTACCAGTCGACATCAATGAATTAATTGTCAAAATTTTCAGCTAGTATTTGAAAAACTGCTCACACCTATGCTCAAGACGGGTCAGAAAGATCAATCCGAGATGAAGAGACTCTCTCACTGATTGTAAGAAGATTTGTGCCTCTGTGGGTGTTTGGCATTATCATGACCACGTGGCCTGCAAAATCCCCCTCTGACGTGCTACAGTGAGCAATCAATTTCAAAAAGTGGAACACAAACGTGTTGCGTTTTAACTGCACATTAACAAGATGTAATCTACGCAACCTACTGCCAACTGCAACAGCAGTTAAACTACTGACATTGTTAACCCACTGATGCCCACTGTTGCCATATGGGATGGGCACAGCTATAAAGCATCCTGTGCCAAACCGGGTCAGCCGTGGTTTGTAATTTTTGACATCCGGACACTCTGACGCTCAGGGCTGGCACAGGATACTTTATAGCTGCACCGATATGGCAACAGTGGGTGTCACTATTGTTAACACATACTTCAGGTGTATTGAAGACTTTTCCCAGTGACCACATCAGAGCCCCATAGACCCTCATTAGCTGCTGGTGGTCCACCATGTCTGCCTTGTTTAATACAATCCTTATCTTTTCATCGTAGCCTTTCATTGCGTGTATTGTGCGTCTAAACTCGTCCGATATGTCCAGTTTGTGTGCGTCAAACAGCAAGATGATCCGGTCTACTCGCTCTGCCATCCACGCCACCACAGCCGTGAAATCATACCTGACATAACAGCAACAGCTGCTTACTTACTTACAAAAGTACGTACAAAAAATTCAATAGAACTGGCCGTCACTTTCTAATAATAACGTTGTGTATACGTATAGCTTGTTACAAGTGCCAGCTAATTAAAACATGTTTACATAAATATTAATTGGTGGTCACTGGTCAGCACATTATTAATAGCCTACACATTACAATTTTATACACACAGCAGCTCTTGGTAATATTATCGTTGGTGAGCCGCTGAACACCATGTAGCCAAGCCATAAGCCTTAACCACTGAAGGTCTGTATTGGGTTGCTGGCAGCATGGTTGTATTGAGCAAAGTGAGCTGATATTGGAAAAAGTAGAATACACACCTTGAGCTAGTTAGCAATAGACACTATAAAGATCCTCCCATCCTTCAATGACCTCTGCAATCAAATCTGAAACTAAAGGACACTACAACATTTGGCCTATTTGTCACATTGTCAACTGCCCTGCGAAATGGCCGAATGTCATTAGCTTCATATTATCTCACAACATACAACAGGTCATACAAAATCATAAATTCAGGAATTTCTATTAGGCTTTGTCCAAGTATGAGCATTCAGATGGGTTTCTAGTTGTTACATGTCAGTTGTAAATGAATCATGGCCAATGTACATACTGTTCACCACTAAACAGTACATGAACTGTAAACAATCATTTAAGTGCACAAAAATAACCATACTCGTCTAAGCATTCGTTTCAGTTTCTTTCACTGCAGAAATACACTGAAACAATACAACTACAAGCAGACCAGAATGATGTCATACCCACGATCCACACGCTGTTTTTCACCGGAGAGAATGCCAGGAGTATCAACAACTGAGATACTCTCCAGCACAGTGTTCTTCACCTGCGAGCACTGGAAACGATTGAGAAACGCATTGCCAAACTTGGAGAGAGGGCGGAACGGTTTCTTTGGATCGACGACAAGTGCATTGCCAGGAATAACGGCTTCCTGATCTCCATACATCACTGCTATAAACCGATCAGTCGTCGGTTCTGGACCAATACGCAGCCCAGGAAAATCCTGTTCGAGTAGATATCGGATGAATGTTGTCTTTCCCGTTGAGTACTGACCAATGAGCAGAACCATTGGCTTGGCGTCAAAGTCCGGCTCATCAAGCGGCGGCGAATGGAAATCATGAAACTTATAATACTCTTCCAATGGCAGCAGTTTCTGTCAAAAATAGGACTTCATTGTGTAACCATTATTTACCGGAACAACTAAATACAATGCATACTGTCAGTACTGCAACTAGTTATTGAGGACTTTTGGCTTACTAGACCACAGTTCATTAAAAATTCCAGGCATATGCACTGTCATTTGACTTATTTAAAATACAGACGTCTTCCAGCTCACAGATAACTACACTAGAAGGAAGTTCTGTCAGTGGAGGCATTTTGTCTTAGATCATTTACCAGGCCACTATTAGTTCTAGATCTGAAAAATTTGGGAAAGCAAAATTGGTATGTACCTCCTTTGTCAGTATACTCCTCCGATTCTGCCAACTGACATTGTGCATGTTACAAATTTTTGTAATGTATTGTATTGTAGTACACCAAATTTAGTCGGGGATCAAGTGTTGCATGCCAGTTGAATTAAAAAGTTTAATGTTTTAGTTTTTGTTTGTTAGGTTTTCACCAGTCGAGACTAAGAGCCACAATGCCATTAGAGTTAGACTATGACGTGACTTTCACTGACTGACGTTTTATTTCCAGTTATACCAATGTTCTAAGGCAACCACATTCATTCATGTATTCTGAGTGCAATGTTGGTAAAATGATTCTGTCTGTCCATCCGTCCATTACATGCTTGTATTGCCAAAATGAAGTATGACAGATCTCTACCAAATCAGTTCATGTCAAATGACAATAATGCTTTAGCATGTACTGACAGGTATCTAGAGCTTACTGGCAACAGTTACCAAATATCTATGTGCTAAAATTCACTGCATTGGCAGATTTGACATCAATTTGCAATAAATGGTATTCTTGCAAACCAAAGTTTAAATATAAGATCAATGCTGACATTTACATCAGTTTTAAATCAAGTTTCACGACGTCACAAAGCTGTTGATACTGTGTTTAAAATGTTAGAAGTGACACCACTAATGTACAAATTACATGAACACTTAGTTCCTGTTAAGTGTTGTAATGTAGCACAATGACATTAAGAATCCTTATTTTCATTTCACCTATGAATAACAAACTGTGGGTACTCAAAGAGCAACTGGTAAGTACTCAAGTAGAGACATTATTGCTCGCTGCACAGCACTGCTGAGAATCAACACAAACGAATTAATGACGCCAGTGAAAGCAAAGCAAAGCTGTACGCTGTGAACCTGCTGATAGAGTTTCCTGAGACCTTCGGCAACAGAAGCATAGACTTCTGGCTCACGTTTGCGCCGGTCATCTTTGTTGATCCACGAGAACATAGTCAACGTTTAATTGAAATATCACTTACATCAGACGAAATACACGTGCATCTAGCACTGTTTAACAATAAACACTTCACACATCAACACAGGAAAACACTCTATAATAATTATAAGTAAGTTAAAAGTATCCATTTCAGTAATGCACATATGTATGCCAGTGTTGTACAATAGCATTAACATCACCTTGTCACTGAACTTATGTACTTTAATCTGCTCTATATGGTACAATTACCTCAGCAGCACTGATATAAGGTTTTACTGATATGCAAGACTACTACATAAAAACAGTCAAAATAATTTGCGATTATTGCGTGGAAATAGACAAAAAACACAGTTTTGTGCAGTATTTTTTAAAACATACAAAAACCCCACGCATATAGTTATTAGTTTTTTTTCTATAACTCGGCTTTAACATAAAGGCTGGTCTGGTAGGTCGTTTATATGGCACATATGACTTATGACATACGATATGATACGATACGAAAACGTGGACTAGAAAGCTGAGTATTCAGCTTTATCTAGCACACGTAGCCAGAAAAAAAACTGGAGTGAAAGGTCGAGGGAGTGATAGATGATGAGAACGAAGGTGATGACTGAGACGAGCTGATATGTGCAGGATGAGGTGAACCAGGAGATGTTACGCAGAGTTAATGTTAATACGAAAAAAAGGTTTAATCTGTCTATAAAAGTTACAAGTGCGTCGCCATCTTTACACACAAAAAGGTTCATCTAACTGACTACTAGTACCCAGTACATTCTATCACAACACTTCCCCTAGAATGAACTGTCAAAGTCACAGCTATCACAC
>Ga0056129_1000530_pt1 | contig 10308 bp, 11 predicted proteins | sample WorMetLIZISLAND1_FD_71118 | JGI IMG/M metagenome (GOLD analysis project Ga0056129, IMG submission 71118) | Marine gutless worms symbiont microbial communities from Max Planck institute for Marine Microbiology, Germany - Olavius loisae LIZARD... ...
ATTATGTTGCTTGCGTTGATTTGCCGTAGATTTCTGGTGGGGGGGGGGCTTTATAACCCAATAATGCTCCTTGCTGGAGCTTTATTGAGCTCGAGTATGCTCGAGCTACCGGTACTCGAGTACTCTGAAGTTCGGAACAGCCTACGACACTTTGTGTCTTCCCGATTCGCCGAAACCCGATTCGTCGAAATTAGGGTTTAGAGTTAGGGTTAGCGTTTCGGACACATTGGCACACCGGCACTAAAGCGCGACATTGACACGGTGCCACTCCCATCGAACGCAGTGCGCTACGCCATGTTGAATCGTCATAGGCTTGTGGTGCAGTGGGCGTTGTTGCGAGTGGTGTATAGGAATTAATTTTAAAAATAAAGTATACAAGAAGAAAACAACTCCCCGAAATCTGCAATGGCGCAGATTTTGCCTATACGATTTCAGGAACACATTCAGGTAATATTACTGGTGAAAATATGCGCATTTATTTTGGTAATGAAATGAAGCCGGTATGAAACGTATTGCTAGTGGTAACGCCCCCTCGCCATGATTTTCTAAGAATATTGGTATTGTTTTCGGTTGGTAACTGTTTGCTATTTATTCACAGTATAATTGATTAAAAACAAATATTTTGGTGTTATCCACAAGGGCATAGAAAGAATACACCCTCAGAACATCGAATTTTTGTGGACTTGGTGTGAATGTCTGATTACTAATGTCAGACATTGTAGTTTTTGTAGTTTTACCCGGAGAAGAATATGATATTGGTAAAATGAGAAAATGAAAAGCGCATTACCGATACCGGCAAAACAAACCATTTTGGATCGATGCCCAACATAGCAGTGAATGGAATGGTAGTCTGTCCCATTGACATGCTTGGTAACTGAATACATCGAGTAGATGCAGACCGTAGCTATGGGCACTCTCGGATGTCTTCCACCGGGACACAGAGTTCCGCAGGAACAACACCACAGCCACTGCTTTAAATTACGTCAAATTACGTCAAATGACGTAATTTAAAGCAGTGGCTGTGGTGTTGTTATATGCGAAAGAATAATGTTATTCTTTCGCATATAATGTAACATTCAAAACAGAACATTGTTTACAATATAGTGCAGCCCTTATGCAGAGAAATCCGTACTCGTACTCGGAATCAGTATCAATGTGAACACAACCTTGTGGGGGCTGCAGCAAAGTTCTATAGTACGCATGTGGGTGTCATGGATGTTGAATTGTTGTGTGGACAGCTGCAGAACCTGGGCATCAATGCCACCAACATCGGGTTCAGTACGCTGACGATGGAGTCGGACAAGTTCATCTGTGTGCGCGAGAAGGTCGGAGATACGGCCCAGGTTGTCATCATTGACCTCAACGACACGGCTAATCCCATCAGACGCCCCATCTCGGCCGATTCAGCAATCATGAATCCCGCCAGCAAAGTCATCGCTCTCAAAGGTCAGTAGACGCTTGTTGTCTTTTAACATGGCTCGAGTCTTCACGCTAATATAATTGTTGATTTTTTGGACATTGATGACAGTGTTTGGTAAACTGTATGTTAGTGACCTGCTGGATAACACATCGACGTATACACCGCGTTCGAAAATTAGTACTTAGCACACCCTCCCCCACATCACTATGATGTAGTTCATGCATTTTGTTAACTGGTTTGGAGAATATTTAGTTTTGATGTCGGAAGAAGTTAGGATACCATCCAACCAAACAAACTTTAGTGTAAACTCAGTTTTCAGAATGTAACTGGGACAATATAGAATAATGTAAAGTGCAGTAAGACTGTAATAAGGAGCAAACTATGAAAATAAATTACATGGCTCAGTAAGTTTCTTTGCACTGTAGTTTAACAAAAAGTTTTTAGCAGAGAAGTGTCTGTTCTTCCCAGGCAATGTTTGATCATGACGTTATTGACGTCGTTTTCCGAGGTGCTAAGTATTTTGCAAATTGTTTAATGATGAAATACCAAAAAGCCCACAAAACGATGTGTATAATTATTATACTGTGCTGACAATCATTGATGGACTGTCACTTAATGAGCTTGTTGTCATAATTACCTTGGAAAAGAGCATTGTAGGATGTGTAACGTGTTTCTGTTGCTAGTCACATGACCCGCTTTCAGCCAATGACAGTTCAAAATTTTTGATGGTATAATAACCCTATGATATGACATATTGATGTTGGCACGATATTTGGACGTCCACGATATATTTGCCCTGCATGTAATACAGCAGCAGTATTATTGAGTACTTGGTTTATAAACTTATGCATCACGAACATTGCTTGTCGGTAACAATCTTTCGTCGGTGGTATTTTGAACTTGGTTTGTGATGTGCAACAGCTGGAAAAACACTGCAAATCTTCAACATTGAAATGAAGAGCAAAGTGAAAGCTCACACGATGACGGAAGATGTTCAGTTCTGGAAGTGGATCAGCGTCAACACGGTCGCTCTGGCTACCGACACTGCAGTCTATCACTGGAGCATGGAAGGTTGGACACAGTTGTCTCTAAGTCTATCATTGGTGCATGGAAGGTCGGACAATGTTGTCTCTCTGTCTTATTAGACACAGTGTAGACAGCAGTAAAATTAATTCTTTCTGCACAGCTTGGTGAACGGCCTGAGACCTATTTGAAACATACCCAACACTACCCAATGTACCCATTGCGATTTGCTTTATTTGTTGAGTAATGTTTTGCCAATTCTAGATGCGTTCCAAGTTTATTAACATGTGTTTATTTCGTAATTTAGAGGTATAAAGTTTGTTCCTAAACATGCAGTTCTTTAAATACGTTTTTTTTTCTACACTTGGTAGCAATTATCATTTCTGTGGTCGATGTTTCAGGAAATCTATTCATACGCATTGTCACTCGTGTTTGCTAGGTGGCTCCATCATCCGTGAGCATTGTTGACGTGAATGCAATGTGGTATTGTAGGCGACTCACAGCCACAGAAGATGTTTGACCGTCACTCGAGCCTCGCCGGCTGTCAGATCATCAACTATCGTACAGACGTGAAGCAGCAGTGGCTGCTGCTGATTGGTATTTCAGCTCAGGTAGGGGATGTACAGGTACGCATCAACCAAACTACTACCGCTAGTCGGTGTCGTCGGCACGGCTCTGCTTGTGCCTTGTCTGCATGCCGCAGCTGTTGTCCTGCATGCTGCCTGCCTATCATTGCACTGGTGTCTTCAGTTCATTCATGGTTCCTGCAGGTCATGATCTTCCTTACCTTAACCTTATTTCTTCCCATCACTGTAGCGTCCTTGGGTGACATGTTTTCTCCATCGCGGGTGTCCCTGGCAACTCTCCTTGGCTCCTCTCCAGGTAAGTTTAATTGCTCCAAGGTCTTCTTTGAATGCTGCTCACAACATGTTGGATGGTCTTCCCTGGCTGTTTCGAATTCACGGCAGTGGCCTTTCTTCTGGTAGACGTGGTATATGTCGAGCAAATTTCAGTCTGCTCATGATCATGGTGTTTGATAGCTGCTCCAACTTTGACATTCTCAGTACTTCATCATTGGTCACACAATCATGCCGAGAAATTTCCAGTGTGACACAGTGACTTTCTGTTGGAGTACATCTACCCGTGTATTCCACCAGGAGCAGATCATGACAAGTCACTGTATCTTATCTGTCTTCTGGCACTGAGAATTCATGCTGATAATAAACGTGATATAGTTACAGAGTACCGAAAGCGAAACAAGCAGATAAAAGCGGAGTAGATACTATAAAATGTTACTGGATTTGTCAGAATTGTGTCGTGCTAACAGAACTAGTTATTCAAGCGACCAAACATGTCGATCTGAAATTCAGCGTGACAGTAAAAATCTGAGGAACTTTGCAAGGACATATGCAGCACTTGCCACGAGCTGCATTGATTCATGCATTGCTGTCAGTGGATGAAGTCATTTAGGGTTGATTGCAAGAACACCGCTCAAATCTCCACTCACTTGAGTGCCACTCAACTTAATAGATATTTGAGTGGCTGATTTTACCACACAACATTTGAATGGAGACTTACCTTGACTTGACAGTGGGTTTTGTGTTCTTGCAACAATTTCTATGCTGAGTGTATTTAAACTAGCTATTTTAATTACTCAGCCATTGACTGATGTTCTTGCAATACGCGCCGAGTCCTTTATCTAATGCACAACACATCATTTTGCTTTAATAACCAGCTATAAACAGCCAACTTCAGTTTATTTATGGTTAATGTGCAGCAATGAATAGCTTTTTGTGGGTTTTCCATTGTTTGTTGGATTCATTATTGCCGATTTACTACTAATTTATGTTAGCCTAATTGTTCGGTTGCTAATTGCTGGGTTTCTTAAAATTTTTGTTGTTTTAAATAAATGACCAAATTTTGAGCTTTGTTTAGAGGTTTGTTTCCATTTGAAACATGCCATATATTTTGAGAAGTCAAATGGCGCATAATAGCATATACTGCTTTTATTGAAATCTGGCTTTACATGGTAAGTAATTTACCATTGAATTTTGTTGGATTTGGTTAAACTGAACGTGGATGTTACATGCTCAATGAGTTTGTTCACTGAACAAAACTTTGCTGCTACTATAATTTACTGCAAAAAAATGTTCATAATTGACACTTAGTTTCATACTTAAAATGCACCTGCTTTTCAGCATGATATGTAAGATGTGTTTATTTTCTGTTGTGAAATATTTAGTTATTTTTCTGGCTGTTTTGTTGTGGAATTACTTGACTCCATCGCTCTCCTTCATTCCCTACGTTCTGGTACCAGAGACCACTGCACCTACCGTCATGCTTTGTTTTTCTCAGTCCTCTGCCTCTGCTCACACATTATGCTGTAAGTCAGTTTATCATGGTTAGTCCTGACTACGCCGCTGTTCAGTGCCATCCTACCATCTGTTGTCCACGCTGTTCTGGGTGAGAACGTACTATGTATCGTGGCGACGTGCTGAGACAGGCCAGTCATGACATCCTGATGGAATTGACAGCTCGTTATTAAGATATCTGTGAGAGATGATAAATATGAAGATTATTACTAGCCCAGATGTTTATAAAATAATATTTTTTCTGGATACCGTATGGTGCCACCATGTGCTACGTTTGGTGCTAAGTAGTCCTAGTGGTGCTTGCCATAAAAGGAGAAGAAAGATACGATGCTGGCCAATTCTTTGAAGGCGAAATGCTGAAACCATTGGTTGCTGCCAGACCAAGTAGTGTACGAGAATATCTCTTTCCTGCTGCAGCAACAAAGGACTGTGGGATAACTTGGATGACCAATCACAGCAGTCCCTGATTGGTCAGTCAGCCAATTAGGCATCACGCTACGCCTGTCGGCCATATTAGGTGGCAATTATTGGTGGCTACACTTTCGGCGGCTAGTGCTGACCCTGTGATAACTGGTGACAGTGAGTGATTTCTCTGATGACTGGTACCAGCTGTGTACACTAAGAATAGATTACCTTATGTCATTACTATTCTTTGTACTCTCTCCGTAATTTATTCCTTCCATTAGTCCATGAAAAATGGTTGTGACTGTGTACTGGCCAATAGTTGCTGCAGACCTCATCTGTGACGTGTTCATTGAGTTGCAGCTTGTACTTGCCATTGCATACAGACACACAAGCTTTTCCACATTCGCCACTCCGGAGCCTCTTACACTTACAAGAATCTGATACTGAGCTGCTGTGGGCTCTGGGGCATTGTAGAATAAGCCCGTCTCATTTCCTGGCCGAGTGTCGTAAGAGGTGATGTAACTGCGGTAGTTTTTCTCAGCTGTACTTTGTGTTTTCTTTTTGAGTTATATTTTCGTGTAATGGACTGTTTTTGTTGGTCAATATCAGTCGTGTGATTGTCTGTTAAGACTGCCTCTGAAATGACCTAGATTGTGTCAGGTGTGTGTTCCAACTCCAGTGAGCTGCTAACTAGGGCTGTACCGGATTTCGTCTCCGACTCCGGCCGGAATCCGGCACTTTTTCCAAATCTGGCAGAAATCCGGCTCCGGCAAAAATCCCACCGGAGCTGGATAGTTTTGCCGGATTTGAAAAGTTGATTTTTTCCCAGACATTAGATAACTTGGAACTGTAGTAACTTAATCTAGTAGGCCTAAATAATTAAGAAATCCAGACATTAAGAAAGTCGTAACGGTAACTGCTGCACAAAAATAATCAAAAACTCCAATCACTCGTATGTTCGTAATGTTTTACACATTAAATTAGTAAAATTACAGTCAGTTTGAAAACATAGACTCTGGCTCCGGCCGAATTGGAACAAAATAAATCTGGTACAGCCCTTCTGCTAACAATAGTATTCTGGTGATGTTAATCACTCACTAACGTTTGTTGTTTGCACACCGTTCACAATATCTGTCATCACCATGTGCCTGGTTTTTCCTATTTCTTTGTTTAGTTGTTGACATGGAAAACAGTCAGTTTTGTGGTACGAAAAATGATTTGTTCACTACAGCAGTGATAATAACTTATACAATATGTGGTTTCTGGACGTCAAAAGTTTTTATTCGAGCTTATGTTTTCCATGTTGCTGTTGATAATTATTACTAACTAGTTTGATTCATGCACTGTTTCAGCTGCTTGCGCACTACTGGCTTACTTAATGTGTAGTATATTTCTTAAGATTTAAATTTTTTTAGAAATCAAATTAGTTGAGCATTTTATTTGTTTCTGACAGTTTGAAGTTAACAAATTAATGAAAACAGTGTAATCTGCTATGTCAGTCTGTGTATAAAGATTATAGGCAGAGGTTTATCACATTAATTGAGCAGTTGATGATTATCTGGTATTATGAGATACAATTTATGAAAACAAGTGTTTTGAAATGATACGTCAGTGATCATATTACGAGACGTATCAAAACCGTCTAAGACTGTGTGTGCCGACTGATCGTCGTGTAGACAAATCGTGTGGTTGGAGCAATGCAGCTGTATTCAGTGGAGCGTAAGGTGAGCCAGCCAATTGAAGGTCACGCGGCTGCTTTTTCCCAGTTCTCCATTCCGGGCAATGCAACTCCGTCGACACTCTTCTGTTTTGCTGTTCGTGGAGCTCAGGGCGGAAAGGTCAGTTACTGGCGTTGTAGATGGTATTTTTCTCCCGTACCGTTATCTCGACCGCTTGACATCGACAAAAAAGAGATGGGCAACTCTCGCAGTTTAAGGCATAGACAAAACTGAACCGTTATTAAACATTTGCTGTAAACGACTACACAACAGTTTGAGAAATGTGGACAATTTATGGTAACAGACTTTGTAAATGCTGTGCATCCAGTGGATAAGAGGCTTGGCTGATGTTTTGCTGTGATTTGTGAACTAAAACGTTTGTATTAACTATGTAAAGCTGTAGTATTTGGAATGTGGTATAAATATGGAGTATTTTCTTTACTTTTTTGTGGAGGATTTGGAATTCATTGGCACATTTTGTAATAGTCTTCACATCGTTATTATGATGAACTCTCAAAAGACTGTTCTGCGTTGTAACATGAAATCAGATTTTCTTACAAACTTAGTTGATGAGGTTACGTTTCATTTGTATACTCTCTGGTTTGAAGCTGCCGGCTGGACGACATATGCTGCCCGTTAACCTTCATCATTTACCGAGGACACCCGGAGAAGTTCTGATTTTTAACGCTGCTTATAGAGTGGGACCAGCAACTGCCTGTCACTGATAGTTAAACTCTTGGTTGTTATATTGATGACCGCTGTGATATGTTGTTGATAGCTTCATGTGATTGAGGTGGGACAACCGCCACAGGGCAACCAGCCGTTCGCCAAGAAAGCCGTGGATGTCTTCTTTCCACCAGAAGCACAGAATGACTTTCCAGTCGCAATGCAGGTACTACAGTCTGATGTGTCTGCAGCTTTTCTGTGACTTAAACTTCCGGTGTGGAACTTGTCGTGCCATCATCAAAATATAGTTGACATCTATCTACTTAGCCTTCTGGAAACCTGGTTTCCGTCTACCAAAAGATTTAATTATAGCTTACAAAGGTGTTATCGTTATCGACTTTTGTTGTGTGTTTAAATCAATGCAGTGCGATTCGTAAAACTTCTGTAGTCCAACTTGTGCTTAATTTTTTTTTGAAAAAATACTTGTCAGTAACTTACGACGAGTACTAATTGTCAAAGGATCTTATGAACAATATACGAAAAAACGTACTTAACAGAATGACGCCGATTTTTCACCTTAGCAACCACGCCTAGCAACCAACAACATCAACAAACATGGAGTCACCTGCGTCGTCAGTGTGGTCTAAAGACGGTGGCAACAGTGCGGTGCCATAAAAACAGTTGAATTTATTTAACAAGTACTTACTACTGGTGAATTTTGAGACCGATGATAACTATTCGATTTAATTTGATTCGAAATTTCAAATAATAGGTCAACTATTTGATTTAATTCAGTTCAATTCGAAATGAAGAAAATACTATTTGCACAGCACTAAATGTGATAGTGAATATGATGATGACATGAGGTGATGGACTGAACGTACACCTGTGTTTGGCCTATGCTGTACCCAGGTGGGTCCAAAATACGACGTGATTTACCTGATAACGAAGTACGGCTACATTCACCTGTACGATATTGAGACAGCAACGTGTATCTACATGAACCGCATCAGTGGAGACACGATCTTTGTCACGGCACCTCACGACTCGTCGTCAGGAATCATCGGTGTCAACCGCAAGGGACAGGTAACTCGGTCTCACATGTGGCTTTTTAGTTACCTGCAGTTTACCTGTGACGTGATGCCAGGGACAGGTAGCTCTGTCTCACCTGTGGCTCTTTAGTTACCTGTAGTTTACCTGTGAAGTGATGCCAGGGACAGGTAGCTCTGTCTCACGTGTGGCTGTTTAGTTACCTGCAGTTTACCTGTGACGTGATGCCAGGGACAGGTAGCTCTGTCTCACGTGTGGCTGTTTAGTTACCTGCAGTTTACCTGTGATTTTGATGCTGCTGATTCTGCTGCACGAAGGCCACACTGCCTGGCATTTTTGTTGACCTTGGTAAACCTGGGAAATATCATGTTGGTAAGTAAGTAAGTAAGTAACAGCTTTGCTGTCATCTTGCAGGACAGTCCACTTGAGATGGTATCTGAGTCTTTTACTCATGTTAACCTCCATTGTCGTAGCGTAACACGAGTTGATGTGTAGTTACTTATTAGTGATGTGCAGAGTGTGTGATTCATTTGCCAGGTGTTGTCAGTGAGCGTGGAAGAAGACAACATAATTCAGTACATCACCAGCACGCTGCAGAACCCAGACCTTGCTCTGCGTATTGCTTCGCGTAATAACCTCCCCGGCGCCGAGGACCTGTTTGTACGCAAGTTCAACAATCTGTTCCAGGCTGGGCAGTACGGCGAGGCGGCCAAAGTGGCGGCCGGAGCTCCAAAGGTCTGACTTCTGCAGTCAGTGATGTCGTAGAATTGAGTTGATTTAGAAGTGAGTGATTAAGCGGAGGTTTTAGCACCCCACTCGATTATTTCAGAGTTGATTCTTTCTATGCAGACATTTGCAACATCAATGACTACCAAGAGGATACATACTAAGAGCACTCTTACTAGTACCTACTTTGTACTTTGTCAGCATATGCGTTTTGTCATATGTCAATAAAGACATGATTGATTGATTGATTGATTGATTGATTGATTGATTGATTGATTGTTGATGAGTTGGAACATCTTCTTTGGCATGCACCACTAGAAGTGTGTAGCGCCAAATGTAGACATCAGTCTCCAGAGTGGACAGTTCTAAGCCACGCCGATTGCTTCATTCAGGGACAGGTTATTGGATTTCAGGTCCGGCTGGATAGTCTTCATCCACGTAGTACGAGGGCGTCTTGGTTCTCCAAAGGGGAAGCTGTTAAGATTTTCTTGGAAACAAGCAAAGTCTTGCCTCATTTGTTATCATTCAGACAATATTCACTGTCTGTTGGAGAGTTGAGATAACTGACCGGCTAAAATGACAGGTGACCATGACGTACTGATGAGGGCCTCTGAGGGTTGGTCTGATCCCTGTGTGTAGTCGGTCGCTGCAGATATCAGATCAGTCTCTTATCATTTGCTCTGTGTAGACTCACAAGTGTACCAGTGTCCAGCCACTGTAGACAATGCATTCAGTCATCAGTCTCGTGTGAATTGATGTACTACATGTACTCATATGGTTGTTTATGATGTGCCTATTTGCAACATACTAAGTAAGTAAGTAAGTAAATATATATTTATAGTGCACAATGTCAGCCAATGGCCGAATCTGAGGCACTTGGGTGAGCCGCTAGGGGGAGCCGAAGGCCTGCTGGAAGTAGTGAGTCTTA
>Ga0056129_1000533_pt1 | contig 10299 bp, 3 predicted proteins | sample WorMetLIZISLAND1_FD_71118 | JGI IMG/M metagenome (GOLD analysis project Ga0056129, IMG submission 71118) | Marine gutless worms symbiont microbial communities from Max Planck institute for Marine Microbiology, Germany - Olavius loisae LIZARD... ...
CATGAAGATAGGCCAGTATTGTCAGCGACAACGTTGTAAGCACGTCGAATTGGAGCAATTTTTGGCAGGCTTTCGCGTCGCGCGGGTTTGTCAGCGATAGCTGGGCTTTCTTGTTGTTAATGACATAGCCAACCTGTTTGGTTGCTTCATCTTCAATTGATGCATCTGTGCAATTGAATAAGAAATCTGTTTCAAATTATACACATACAAAGATATGAAGAGCATATTGGTGTAGCAATTTTGTCCATATGTCCGTCCATCTCTCTGTCTAAAACACTCTTGCATTATGTCAAAATGGCTAAACAAATTATGGAAATTCTTTCACTGCATGGTAGTTCCATCATCTTAATCATAGTTGACTATTGATAAAAAAAACTTTTCCTCCAAGTCAGCTGCCTGGCCTGACTAATTTTTTTGATCTGTGTGTATGCTTGTCTGTCTGTGCAGCATAATTCAAAAAGTTTCCGTTTGATGTCAGTGAAACTAGTCATACTGGTAGATACTTTTATTGCTAGAAGTGATAAACTTTTTGGCTGAAATATTTATTGTAGATAACAGGTGGTTCCAGTGGAATTGGTAAAGAATTAGCGATAGAGGCTGTTAAACATGGTGCAAGTGTAACATTGCTTGCAAGAAATGAGGTACTGTGTTCTGTATATCTAGTTAATTATGAGGTTAGTCATCATATGTTCCATTCCTCTTAGCACTCATCTCCTTACTTTCTTTAAACCGTCATTTTTATGCAGATGATACACAATTTTCTTTTCATTTTATCCTTGTTAACTTTGACTCAAGTATCACCCATCTGCAGAATGCTCTACAACAGATTTTCTCTTGTATGTCCGCAAATATCTCTTGACTCTTCTTAAACTGAATTTATCATCACTTGTCTCAAAATCACTGAACTCACTCACTCTGCATGCAATCTTGGCTTTTTGTTGAATATCTTAGCTTCTCTGATCAGATCTCAGCACTTTCAATGTAATCTATTCTTATACCCGTGAACTCCATTGCAACTGCCCTTACCTTGATTCTAAGACAGACATTGTCATCACTGCCTGTATCCTCCACTCCAATCTTGACTACTGTAACTCTTTCTACTACAATCTTCCTAAGTCTTGAATAAATGGCCTCCAACAGATTCAGAACTCTCTTGCACATACTGTGGTTTAGGCTAACAAATTTTCTTGTATTACACCTATTCTGAGATCTCTGCACTGGCTCAAGCTTAATAAATGCATTGAATATAAACTCCTCACTCATCTATAAAGTTCTCACAACCTGACTACCTACATGACTTGACCTCTGTTCACTGTACATGTAGAACTCACTCATCTGTTGTCAACCATGCTAGACAATTACAAATCACCAACCACTCTTTTCGATATGTATCACATTACCTGTGGAGTCAGCTTCCTCTTTCTTTCCATCAACCTCATCCCGTTCACTCCTCCTGGTTCACCTCATCCTGCAGGCATCACCTCATCACAGTCCCCATCATTGCTCTCACCATCTGTCACTCTCTTGGCCTTTCACTTCAGACTTAAAACCCATCTGTTCCATAAATCCTTTCCTGTGTGGACTGCCATCACGGATTTTGCACCTAGACTGGACTTACTGTGCACTGGCATTAGTTTTTTTTAGTTTCTTCTTTTATATTTTTTATTTTTGGTTACGTGTGCTAGACTAAACTCTTTATTGTATCATATCATTACTGACTATTTACCGGTAGACCATCTGAAGTTACACAGGCTTATTAATATGTATTTTTTGTTTTGGCAGTTAAACCCACTCCAACACACATTGCTATTACGTATTGTTCATGGTTATTATCTATAGTAATGTAACTGTCATGAAATGATATTGTGCCTAGTGATGTTTTGGGGTTATCTATTTTATTTCTGAACGGGTTCGGGTTGTGTTGTGACTATAACATGCTAGTTCAGGGCAGGTTTCTGCTGTAGTGGGAGCTGCAAAATAACACCATCGAGTTATAGCGAGCTTGATACTACTGTAAAACACTATAGTTTCACTGGTATACTTAATTTCACAATTTTGACATGTGGATAGTTTGCTGTATTTTAATTTCACGATTTTTTTTATTTACCGACATACTGGCAACCAATGCTACTTTGTATTGTAAGTGAGTAAATACATTTATTGAAGTTTAGCCAAGTAGCATACATGTCACCATAATATTAACATATGGTGCTTATTTTGCGAATTTAACTAATATGCGAAATTTGTAAAAATTAGATCAAGTGAAGATTTCTTGTTTTACGTACACTATTAGGTGCTAGTTATCAAGAAGTCCCTGCTTGTCCCTAGGCTGTATGTCTCGTGTGGCAGCAAATAAAATGCACTCGGATGCACTCAATATGTGACATAATCAGAAACCAGCATTGTGGCATGCATCAAAAGCACGCTCTATATGCCTCAGCCAGTAACACCAGCCTCTGCCAGCCATAGGCTGCTGCTGCTGCTTATACAGAAATCCATGTGACATTGGCTTTGCACTCATTTCTCAAGTCACACTGTGTATTCTAATGCTACTATGTTTAACATGGCTCAAAACAGTGTCTCACGAACCTGAAGCATGTCTGAAACTCCCTAACGGTTCGGGTTGATTCGGGTGTCAAACTCGTGAGTTTGAGGTTGAGTTCTAAATTTGTAACATAACTAGTTGTTCCAGTAGTTAAGAATGTAGTGAAGACTTAGTCTTCTCTGTCACTTTTTTGGTTACCATGGATCCCGGTCCATATTGAAGTCACTTAGTTTTTGCCATGCGGCAATGTAATACAGACGTGGCTTATAGTGTAAATAAAGAAATAAAGTACCGTATATACTCGCGTATAAGTCGCAAAATTTATGACAAAATCTCGACCTAAAAGTTGGGGGAGCGACTTATACGCGGGTCATAAAGTAAAGACTTTTTCCAGCAGCCGAAATACGCAGTTTCCGACCGTGTAGAGCCACGTGACAGCGTCCTATTGTGTGATGTTGTGCCTCTGGGGCGAGGCACCCGTCACCGTCTCCTTCCCGTCGTTCACTGTCAGTTTACCGTTTTTTACTTGCACGGCGCTTTCTATAGCCTACTATTGATTAATAGGATGGTCTCAGTTACGCATCAGTTCTCACGCCGACGCCACCGCCGTCTTGCCCCACCGCGCAGTGAGTGGCCTGCGACGACGCTGTAGATGGCGGTCCCTGCATACATCTGAATAACAGGCCTCTATTTAGTTTATTATTAGCGAAGCTTGCTTCTTGTACAAGTCCTCAAAAGCCACCTGCGACTTATACGCGGGTCACTGATTTTTGACCACATACGGACTCGATTTTTAGGGGGCGACTTATACGTGAGAGCGACTTATACGCGAGTATATACGGTATGTGGTAGATATTTGTCTTTGACAAATGTGCAGCCTCTAGTCTGCAACTCCCACGTGTATATAAATAACTATTTTCACTGATCCTTTCATCCATTGCCATGCTGATTGTATTTTGGTTTCACTGTTTCTGTGTGTATTTTCATAATGTATATACCAGTGCATATGTGCATCTGTTGCTTTGGTATAATGAATAAATATGTAAATAAAGTGTTTGTTGTAATACATATGACAGGTGAAGCTTGCTGAAGCCAAAGATATTATTGAGAAATGTATTCAAGATGTAACTAAACAGGTATAGTCAATCAAGTGGTAATCAGAACAGTTCTATTTTTGTGGTATTTAGTTTTTCAGTTTGTTGGACTACTCAGAATGTTGTAGATGTATTTTTATGAAATTCGTGAAAAAGATTAGTCTTGTTACATGGTATGGTTGGATTTTGGGGATGGTCATCCAAAACTGTCTAAATTGTTGCTAATTTTGCCAGTTGGGCGTCTGTTGATGCTTTATTTATATGCATTGCAACTATTGACAGGTATAAGAGCATAATTTTGTTACAGTGCGTCAGTGCACATATCCAGTACCCCCACTTTCATACACACATACCACATACACAGACTAACCAATCTTGGCGTTTCAGTACTTACATCACACATGTCTTGGAGACCAAAACACTCAAATTGTGCAGCACAGTTTTCAATTTTATGACAACTAACTAAGAAAATTAACTGTGTTAGTAACAGATCCCTGCCAGTTGGAAAGTAGTTAATGTATGCCAAAACCAATTTTGGTGATCCCAAGAGACAGCATATATTTTGTACATCATTGCATACTTATCATATTGTTTGATCACCAGTTAGCATAATTTAATTTGGGATGTGCAGTTGTATATAAGTTAATTAATAACATTATTCTATGTGGAAAAATTTCATCTTTTGGGGCTTTGTAGTTTTTTGTTTAATTTGGTTTCTTCATGCATTGAATCATTGCAAGTGACATGCTGTGTTTTTGAAATGTTGTAGTTTTATTGTTGATATGTGGATTCTTTACTAAACTGAAAATATTTATGACGTGTAATTGTTGTAGAAAGTATTCTGCATTTCAGTTGATGTGTCAAAAGATTATCAGTCTGTTGAGATTGCAGTTCAGAAGGTAACTGGATTGGTGATAATATTTGTATACTATTAGTGATGCCATGCTGAATCTACACTGACAGCAGTGCAGCTACTGTGTGGCTGCAGGCCGACATATGTACACACACGCTCAATGGCAGTGTGGCAGGATTGTGCCGTTGGTGGTTAAGTAGTAACTTTACACTATACAAGCCATAGGATGATTACGGCTTGGAACCCAGCCTTGACAGACGGCCTTGGTAGGCGGTAGGCAGCAGCTGGCAGTATTGCCATGCTGCATATCAGCTGCGGTCAAAGCCAGGTAGCCAGCTGCCTGCAAACGCTGCCATGTCCACAAACTATCCTATTGTACACTGTCAATGATTTGGCCACAGAGTCTGTATTTTTGTATTATGAGTTGCATATAGGTCGCATTTCTGGCTGAAAATTACAATTTAGCAAACAATTTTTCAATTCCAAACTCCCGGGATTTGGATGCTGGCAATCCCCATGATTTGAGATTGAAGAAAACAGTCAAGATCCTAGGGAATCGGGATCCCTGGGATTTGAATCCCTAATGCCAAACATGGTGAGTCGGTGGCACTACTGGTAGCGCGTCGGACCAACAATCAACCAACGATCGGAAGGTTGCGGGTTCGAGGCCTACTAAAGTAGTGTGTATCACAGTGTTGACAGGTAACCACATGGGGTGAACTGCCCCTGTGACCGGCCACCACTCCTTCTTCCGAGCTGTAGGAAGTTGGAGTTTAGACTGTCAGCGTTTGATGGACTCGGATCTGGCATGGGTAAATGGTAAGAGGCAGTAGACAAAGCTGACGCTATGCTGACGCTTTCCAGCGCTCTATAATATCGGAAGCCATTTACCATTTTAATGTGTCATAGTTTGTTATACAGTGCGGCCCAAATTAAACGATACCACTTTACATTTTAATTATACTGACAGCGTTATTTTTAACAACAAAAACTGGTAAAACAGGCAGCTTGTTTGCGTAAGAAATGAAGTGCTGATGAATATCAATACCAGACGAATTTTTGCTTGTCATAAAATTTTAATAATTTATTAATACATTGTTTTAAAGTAAAAAAAAAATTAAGACTACTGTAGAGTAAGCAAAACTGTTATAATGCAGAGAAAGCACTTTGCTTTGTAGCAGCCTCTGGCAAACAAGAGTTGACAGAGTTGTAGAGTTAACACCGTCTCATTTGTTGCTTTATTTAGTTTATATGTGTCATAAATCATAAAATTTAGTAGATTCATTCATTTGTTATAGCAAAAATGTAAAATGGTGTCGTTTAATAGTACTCTGATGGTAGATAATTCTAGTTGGACTGTTAATGGCCCAATTTTTGTGTATTTTTTACGGTATACCACAGTTATATTGTTAATTAAAAAGTACATTCCAAATACACACTAATATTTTTCATGTTCTGAATTTAGTATACCTTTGACTGACTGACGAGAAGACATAACAGAGTTAATTGTTTTAAAATGTGTGCAGTTATAGCTGCACAGTTACACACATGTAGACCAAATGTGTTCGTTTGTAACCATTTTTGTGCAAATGGCTTAAGCTGTAGTCTCGCGTGTGAAATGATCCAAATGATAATGTGCTATGAATGCAAAGGGCTCCCAGTTTTTACAAGGAATTAGCATGCTTATTCTAGGATTCATTGTTGCAGAATCCTTGCCTGGCATCATATAACACTGAAGCTGTTGAGGTGTTCTATTTGTTATGATGGTCCCAGTCACTGTTTGTACAGGCAGTGGCCGAGCTGGGACCAGTTGATATGCTTGTCAACTCTGCAGGAATATCACACCCAGGAGAATTCAATACTCTCACAGTTGATCAGTTCCGAGTAAGTATGGATCAGGCTTTTATTTTATTTCAGAAGCAGAACATGTCAAAATTATTTTAGTATTTTTATATCTGCTTTTTGATATATAACTAGTGATAGGTGGAAGTGCATATCTTACATAATGTTTCAGGTTTGACTGTCCTTATTTTACTGGTATTTAAGTGTTGATATAAAGGAGAAAGCGACGTTCCGTCTCTCTGGAGTCAGACTGAGGTCCCAGTGAGTCATTTCATTGGTTAATGTCAGGAACGTAATTCCATACAAAAATTTTGCCCCAAAATTAAATAGATATGGTGTAAATTCTGAGAAATGTTGTGTCTTAGTTTCTAGTGATTTGATGACAATGATTAAATCTTAGGATTGAGACTCAAGGTTGTCGCCAGCTAATCCAAGTTTCCCTATAACCCTTTGACGCGCACTGTTGCTATATGGGTACAGCTAGAAAGCATCCTGTGCCAGACCGGGTCAAGCCGTCATTTGTAATTTTTGATATCTGGGGCACTCTGATGCTCAGCCCTGAGCGTCAGAGTGCCCAGATGTCAAAAATTACAAATGATGGCTTGATCCATTCTAGCACAGGATGCTTTATAGCAGTACCCATATGGCAACAGTGGGCATCAAAGGGTTAAGTGATGTGTATCTGTGTGTGTGTGTGTGACATGTGTTACAATATATGTGTAATTTTTAGAACATGATGGATGTGAACTATTTTGGGAGTGTTTTTGCAACTCGTGCTGTAATTCCTGCAATGAAGACAAGACTTCAGGGTCGCGTTGTGTTCCTGTCGTCTCAGGCTGGTCAAGTTGGATTGTTTGGCTTCAGTGGATACAGCGCTGCAAAGTTTGCCTTGCGGGGTCTGGCCGAATCACTTCAGATGGAGGTTGGTCATTTAATGCAGACCAGTGATAAGTTATTAGTCTCTGTTTATGTGTACACACTGTGCAGTGTACTTTTTGTCGTCTTAAACCAATGTCATTTTGTCTTTAATGCTGTACTGTTCTTTTGTAGGTAAAACCGTACAACATTCGAATTTGTATTGCATTTCCACCTGATACTGACACTCCAGGTTTGCATGAGGAAATGAAATCAAAGGTGAATAACAACATTGCTGATTCACTAGTAGACCATTAACATTTCATTTTCGGGTGCTTTTTACGTTTACAGATGTGAGATTGATGTGCAAAGCATTTCAGCAGTAGCAGATCAAATGAGTTTAAATCATGCTGTTATATAATATCACTTTTGTTGTTCTTAAATGAAGTAATTATACAAGACAGTTATATGTATTATACAGGGTGGCCCAATAAAAACCGCACATTTTTTGAGATACCATATCTCTGCAGCCACTACAGATATAATTATGCGGTTTTTGCTAAAGTGCACAGAAATTACAGCAGAAAACAACCAGCAACAAGTTTTTTAAACGAGTGTTAAATATTCTTTGCAAACTAGTCAAAATATGGTACCTTGTAAGTGTCACTGCAAACAGACTAACAATATTAATTTGGAAGTATGCCACAGAGTTTTATCACAATCCATGTATGACTTATTAAGTCTAATTCAGGCGATGCTCAATATGTCCATCTTGAGCACGAATGACCAGGGTAAGTCGTTTGAGAACTAGTCTATGGCAGTGTCAACCAAGTCCTGGCTGATCATCATCCAGCAGTCTTGTAGCACATAGTTCATTTCCGGTTACTTTGCAAAGAATATTTAACACTTGTTTAAGTTTAAAAAAATTATCGCTTGTTGTTTTCTGCTGTAATTTCTGAACACTTTAGCAAAAACCGTGTGATCAAATCTGTAGTGGCTGCTAAAATATGGTATCTCAAAAATGTGCGTTTTTATTGGGCCACCCTGTATGTAAAGTTGTACTTTTTTGGTCAACTCCAAGTCGAGTCGACCTAATAAAGGCAGTCTCAATGTCTGTCCGCCGGTCCTTATGTCCGTCTGTACACATGCCCACAAGAAGTTTTCCAATTTGCACGAAATTTGGAATGTAGGTAGAGGTACACGTGATACGCGACCTTATGCCGAATGACCCAATCCATGGTTAAGTCAAAGTCAGTCACAGAGGTCTGAAATGTGCAAAAATGGCCAATTTCAAAGGCTATCTTCTTTGCCAGTATGTGTGTAACCGAAAGACTAACGGTGAATTGTGATACTCCACGACAGTATCTAAATTTTAACAGGACAGATATTTTATATTCATTGCCGTTCGGTATCACGTGACCTTTAAACTTACTGGGTGTTCCACCTTTGGCAAACGAATTTTGCCTCTTACTAGAAGTCTACCAGCAGTCCAATACAGAGCTTATTTTGTTAGTTTTTTATGAATCTGCTCACATTGTATGGTCATTCAGTTTGTTAAAATAAATTTGTTCATGTCTTATCTTCCCTGAAAGCTTATAAATTTAGCGTATGTTTATGTTTTACCACTGTTTAATGCTTGCAGTACAGCCTGAGCTGCAAACTGTAATGGAATGATCTGTGTCATTTTTGCAGCCATTGGAAACAAAATTGATGTCCGAGACATCTGGACTTTTTGAAGCAAATCATGTTGCCAGAACAATTCTTAATGATGCCATGGTATCAGATCAGTTTGTTGTAGTTATTTCATAAAATTGTGATTTGTATTTATTTACTGAGTTCGTTATTTCTATTATTAAAGTACAATATGACGTTTTTATTCAATGTTTTTATGTTCATTTTCAATTATGATGAAAATTAAGCTGGAGGAATTTTCATATACATCTGTGATATTGTTGTGTAAATAATAACATTATTGAGTTGTGAAGCAAAATTGTGTAATTAAGCTATCGATGGTATATGTAGAATGGCAAGTTTCAGTCATACATCGGCGTTGATGGTTGGATGCTATCATCACTTGCTGCAGGAATGTCACCTGTCACTTCAGTTCTAGATGCCATGTTTCATGTAAGTCTTTAGTTTCTGTTGCACATTGATGTTTGCAACAGCAGGAAACATCAAACTCGTTTATGGCTTTCTCCAGACAAGTTGGATGAGTTGGTACAAGATATTCAAACAAATGTAGCACTAACAGTCATTACGGTACTTTATGAACACTATTACTTGGCCTAATTGTTGTGTCAATTTTCTCCATTTTTTATGATCCACTGCATCTGATGTGTTTAATTGCCGACACGTTACATTGTTTCAACAACTTCCTTCCATTTTGGCTTATGTCTGCTGATCTGGCCCTTCTTGTGACACGCTTTAGCTTGTTTTGTCCAATTACCATCATCCTTTCTTAACACCTGTCTTTGTCATCTTAACCTTATTTATTTTCATTTCAGCTCAGAAATAATATCATCCGTAACAAAATTTTACTTATTGAGAAACATGGCTTAGCTGTATTGTTCGACATGTTGATGCTGAACAAATTATGAAACCGTTTCACTGCTTTTCGCTGATTTCTTTCACGTCGTGGCTGTATGAGCTGTATGGCTCATTACATATGACTGTAATGTTTGCAGGTGTTGACGATGAGTCTGTTCCGCGCTGTGTCTCTCTTCTACCTGACACACTTTGATTGGATAGTTGCTCGCTGCTACCGTGATAAGCGTCGACAGACCTAGAGACAGTTGTGTCAGATCGGCAGAGCCACACAACTGTATATGATGATGACTTGATGGCGTAGTTATATTATGTTTTTCACAGTGTTTGTTGGTCTGATTGTAGATTGTAGCTTGTTGCTTGCTTGTGCTACATTAAACGACAACAGCAGAGTAAATGTTTTAATGTCAGTTTGAATTGCTACTGAAGAGTAGGCTAATGATGATCCCCCTCGAGCTCCATTTGACCACATCTGAGCTATGGTTTGGTCAGGAGCAAGAGGGAATATTATCATAACTGCTCTCTAGTAGTTTTATTGTGTAGCTTTCTGTAGTTGCACACTCATT